>OGEZ01000120.1_pt1 | contig 83419 bp, 77 predicted proteins | sample 1570831 | NCBI WGS metagenome assembly OGEZ01 (sample SAMEA2582059, study PRJEB24529) | metagenome | biome: Human gut stool | place: China | collected 2011 | reverse complement strand
AATACATTGTGTATGAATTAGTTGGCTAATTTTATTATATTTACTGAATATCCCTTATTAAATCATAAATTGTTGATTGCCTTTTTATTATTGTATTAATCCTTCTCTTAATAAGAGAATTAAACTTTTAACGGTTTATTCCTTTTTCAAAGAATTAATTATCAATAGATTGGCATTATCAACATCTGAAGTGTCAAGCGAAGCTAAATAAATACGTGTGGTTTTTTCCAGTTCATGCCCCATAGCTTCACTAATAACAGAAATAGGAATATTTTTACTCTTTGCAATGCTTGCCCATCCATGGCGTGCAACATATGTAGTCAATGGTATAGACAATCCAAGCTCTTTTCCGATCTTTTTCAATTTGCTATTTATCAAATGAGCTTCATTTAGATATTGTCTTCTTTCATTTAAACCTTCTTTTTTTATTATAGGTAAAAGATAAGATGTGCCAGCTGTATCGTACTTGTTCACAATCTCTTGCATCGGTTTTTCCCATTTAATAAATAATTGCTGATTGGTTTTTTGCCTACGATACGACAATATACCGTTCCGCAAATCACTTTTTTTAAGAAAAGCCATATCAATAAACGACATGCCACGTGTATAGAAAGAAAACATAAACATGTCTCTAGCATAATCCATTGATGGTCTTCCTGTTAAATCCAGATTCCGCATTTGACGAACTACTTTTATAGAAATTGCTCGTTTTACAGTCTTTTCTATTCCTGTATAGACATGTTTAAACGGATTTTTTTGTACAATCAACTCCTTTTCAACCGCGCGATTATAAATAGCCCGAAGGTTTCTCATATAATAAGAAATACTATTCCGGCAAAGCCCACATACTTTCAAATAAACTTCGTACTCTGCCAATAACTTAGAATTCAACATTTCCAACGGAATATCTCCTCGACAACCTTGAAATCGAATAAAACTATTAAGAGTGGTCATATAAGTTTCTGCCGTCCGCATTCTGCCAATCTGCTTTAATTGTTTGATAAGCTGATAGGTAAACGATATGAAACCATTATTATCAGAAGCTGTATTGTATAAATCTACAATCTCACCTACACCATAAGGTTTTCCAATGCAACCTAACTGCATTATAATTTTTTTCAAGCGCAAACAGTCAGCTTCTATTTTTAATTTCAAAGAGGAAAGATATCGACTACGCCTATCATCAGTTTCTAAAGAAAATACGATAGAAGATGTAACAACATCCCATTCTTTGGGAAAAAGTTTATAACCAGTGCTTATCTGTCTTACAATTCGTTCGTGAATAATCTGATAATACAGTGTACCTTCTCTATTTATTACCGTTGAAGGACGGAATTTAATTTTCACTGTTGCCATAGATTTTTTATTTTATTATTTATTTACCTACCTGCGAAATTAAATTAACACATATTCAATTCGACCAATAGCGTTCTTTTCTTGTAATCAATAGAACTCAAGTTCTATATCAATCAGAACATCATCAGCTTGCCTGTTGTCTCAGAACATATGTTAATGACAAGCTCCTTTCCAAAAAGCAATAGACAGTAAATCTCAAAGTACATTGAAATGAAATTATTACGTGAGAGTTCGGGATAATCTTAAAACAAAACCAATTGTCTTGTATGTTCAATGGTATATCCCTGCAATGCTTCGGGCTTATTGTCATAAAAGCAATATACTGCCAACGCTGCAACCAAATTCATTAAGAAGTTATTGATAGGCCTGTGTCTTGAATGGACCGGCTTTGCCGTATTCTTGAGCATGTCATTGATGCATTCGATGACAAAACGCTTACGCAACATGATTTTATCCCAAAATGGCATCAGTCTGTTTTTCATGTTCACTTTGATTCCTGTAACAAGATGTATGCCATCTTTAAAATGGTCCTCAAAAAGTCTTGGAGAGATGTACCCCCTGTCAGCAAAAAGCCTGCCGTACAGCTCTTTGGCAAGTACGTTCCAGACTTTAGGATTCCTGTCATCCACATTGGCTCCGGTAAGACAGAAGGTGATGATTTCTCCCCGGTCATCGTATGTGAAGCGCGGCTTGAATCCATGACACCACCCCATCGTTCCCTTCCCGTCCGTAGCCATATCCTTGAAAACCTTGTTGGCATAGCGCCTGAGGTTATGACAGACGGGAATCATCGTGCTGTCCACGAAGCTGATACCCGAACAGCGGCCAAAGGCATAGAGCTTAAGGAAAAACGTCAGCTTGAAGAATACGCGGCTTTCAAGTTCCACGAACCTGTTATAGGATACCGCGTCCGGAAAGTCCCGACGCAGATGTACCCTGATATAATGCAGATAGTAGTGCTTGAAGTTGGCGAACGTGCCAAAATGAAATACAATCAGGATGGTCATAATCTCACCGTCGGAAAGGGAGGCGTTACGATGCCGACGGCGAATTCCGTTTGAAGAAATAAGCTCGCCTTTAGCGATTTCCATATCAAATTTCTTGCTGAAGTCATCTACCATACAGAAAATATCCGTAATTTTGTCTTGGGTAATCATAGAATCTTATTTTTTGTAAGTTCTTGTTTGTCAGACTCAAATTTACAAAATATTTCTGTGGTTACCTATTTTCTTTCCATTATTAACTTATTAGCTTATCCCGAACTCACGTAACAATAGTGTCAATTCGATGTCGATATGTGCCAATCACAACCAAAACAGACATTAGACTAATAAGGAAATGCTATTTTGAGCAAATACATCCTCGCTTGTTTACAAACTCGGCGAACCAATGGTCTGCAAAAACGATAATGGACAGAAGCGAACATTCAGAAAATTCATTCTATACAGGTTTGCAGCAACATAGTTTCAATAATATGCAGGTTTACTGTTTTACTGTCGTACTGGTTTACAACAGCGAAACTTCAAATAAAAGTATCATCAATGGGGTGCGGATTTAGAGAGGTGGAGTTTGGATGGTGTAAATCGGCGGCACAATGTATTTGCCTATCAACGTAGTAATGAAATAACAAAGGAATGGTGCAATAAACTTATGGCGATTGGTATATTCCTATGTTTGGAGAAATGTACAATCATTTCTGCATCGGTTGATAGACAGGGAAAGGCATTCCTTAAACCCCGTTATCCAAATGATAGGGATAAGTCGATGAGTTTACGATGATATATCCATCTCGAAATAAACAGATAGCTCGAATTTTGTTGAGAAGTCCGATTTTCTCTATTTTTCAGAGAAATAACTTTGGTAATAAGGAAGAAAAACACTACTTTTGCAGATGAGAGAAGCGTTCTTTTGATTAGTGCAGAACATTGCAGAATATAGAAGCCCGCTGGTTTCCAAATCGTTACCCATCAAGCTGATAATCTTGGTAAGTCCTTTATTTTCAACAAGTAAGAAGAAACGATATGTCTTGCCACATGATAAGTCAAATGGGCTTTTATACCGCATAACTCGGCAATGGCTTTCAACTTTTTATTGCAGGTGGAGTTACTCGGCATGGGGAATACCTTGTTGTCCCGCGTCATACCCTTATACTTCTCAATTATCTTTCGGGGAACATCCAGCAGACGGATATTGGATTCCGTGTTGGTTTTCTTTCTTCGGGTGATAATCCACAGATTGCCGTCAAAGAATGTTTGCAGGTTGTCTTCCGTTAGGTTCTTGACATCGGAGTATGCCAACCCCGTGAACGTGGAGAATATGAACAGATCTCTTACAAGTTCGTGTGTCTTGTCGGGCATTTCGGTGTTCATCATTGTGTGTATTTCTTCTCTCGTAATATATCCTCTGTCCACACTTTCGGGTGAATTGATGTATCCGGCAAAGGGATTGAACGGCAAACGACCGTCATTTCTTGCTATGGAGATAATATGTTTCAGTACAATCATGTAGCCCCAAATGGTATTGGTGCGACATTTCTTTTCCGTCCGGAGGAAATATTCAAAGTCATTGATAAACGAGAGGTTCAACTCTTTCAGCGGAATATCATCACGCTTGTAGGTATGAGGAATAAACTCACGGATATGTTTGCAGACGGTCACATAGCGTTGGAACGTACCCTTTGCCCTGCTATGCCCGACTTTCTTTGCAAACTCGCTGTTGTGCTGTTCAAACAGCTTCAACAGGGTTTCCTGCTTGATGCCGATACCGAGATAGACATCTTTCAACTTTGCAGCAGTGACATAACCGTCTGTCTGCATCAGCTCCTGATAACGGCGGTTTACCTCCACGCGGATTTTGTCAACGGCATGGTTGATTCGCTGTGCCTCGACACTCTTGCCGGAAGCACGGTTGTTCTTCACGTCCCACAGACGCAAAGGAACATCCATCTTGCAACTGAACTGTTTAATCTCTCCATCCACCGTAATACGACACATCAAAGGCAGATTGCCGTTGGGTTTCTCACTGCCTTTCTTCACGTAAAACAAGACCTTAAATGTACTTCTCATAACTCACTTTCTATTGGTTACAAAATTAATTTATAGTGAGTTATCGACAGTTATGACACATTATGTCAAGCGGTGAAACACATCGGTTTTCCAAGAAATTCTCACCGTTACTCGGGTCATGATGTAGTAACTGAACGTTTGTGCTGTTTGTCTATATTCTGTTTTTCCTTGGCTTTCAGCCGAGGGAAAAATATAGCGTAACGAACGTTTTTTCAGTCAGTTCGCTACGCTTTACTCTTTTTCGCTACTTCGTTATGTGTTTATTTTAAAATCCGTGCTGGACGGAAGAGATGTTGCAAGGATGTTACAATCCGGACAAAAATAAAGAAGCAGAAGGCTGCCGACAGCCCCCCTCCATATGCCCCCTTTAACATATCCCGCAAATCAAGTTCGCCAACAAATCAAAAAATAAAGGGTAAGGGTTTCTTTCTTTATTTTTTATTTATATATAAGGTGTAATTTGAGCTTCGTGGTATCGTTCGTGGTTCCCTTGCCTCCACAAATATTTGATTCACAAAAAGTTAAGTGTGACTTTCGTGGTTCCCTACCCGTTTTTAAGTTAAATAAACCACATATTTAATTAAATAATATTACAAGCAATGCGTAAAAAAATGAGCCGTCAGCCCAAGTGACCTGACGGCTCATTTCAATCAGAATGACGGGAAAGATAAAAAAAATGTCCCGTCATCTTTTTTCACCCGTGCAGAGAAGCGCCGGACAGGCTCAGAACTGGAACAGCGCCGTAAACACGACACGGTTGTTCTTCACCAGATGCGTGTCGACAACCCGCCCCTTGGCATTGTTGTCGCCATACCAGGCTCCCGTCCACGTATATTCTACGCCGAACTTCCAGTTCGGACGGTTATAAGTCAGTTCTGCCCCCAACGTATTCAGCTGGTCAAGATCGGTCCCGGTGCCGATAAGGTTCGCCACCTCATCCGACGCCCCGAGGTTCTTCAGATAACCGGCAAACACGCCGCCGCGGAATGTCTTTCCGTACATCACGTTCACCCACGTATGCGACACGCGCAACGGAGCATACTCCTGCTCGCCCGTCTGCGGGTCGACGGATCTCACGCCATATCCGCCCACGGTGCTGGTTTGTGTCAGATTGGTGCTCAGCACGCTCTTGGCAGCAATCATCAGCCGGTCGCGCGTATACTTCAGATGAGCTTCGCCCGACACGCCCGTCACACGCTCGCTCACTTTATAGACACCGCCCGACGTTTCCGACTGGACACGGGGAGTGACGGACGACACATGCACGCCTGCCCCGACCAGCAAGTTCGGATTCTTGTAGTCCATGCCCGCATAAAACTCCGGCACGCAACTGTTCTTGATATAATTCTGGCTCTTTGCCGTAGAAGTTTCTCCCGCCTTGTTTGATGCTGGTCCGACCGACAGATACTGCATCTGCCATACCGCGGCCGCGGTAAACACGAAGTGCTTCGATGTATAGCGGTAGCGCACCTGCGGAGCGCGGCTGAAAGGCTGGTAGGGCGCGCCCATGTTCAGGTTCAGTATCTCCGGAGCCACGTCGCCGTAAAGCGGATGCCAGTACTGCCCCACGCGGAGGGCCGACTTGCCCCAGTCGAAATTGAAGTAGGCATGGCGGATACGGACAAGCGAATAAGTAGTTCCGGAACCGCGGAAATCCACTTCCAGCTTGGCGGAAGTCTTCGCCTTGCCCAGCATCGGGCCGGCCACGTCTACCCCGAGGCGCGAATACAGCGTATAGAAATTGCCGTCGGGCTTGGCGTTCAGGTCCTCCCCGCGCGCATCGGGAGCCACATCCTTCGGATACATATAGAACAGTCCGTCTACGGTTTCCGAATTGGAACGGCTGTTATAAAACAGGTCAGTGCGTACCTGGCCGTAAAACTTATAACTGAAATTCTTTTTCTGGGCCTGCGCCCCGAACGCAACGGCGGCAAAAGCTACCCATAAGACAAGTTTCTTTTTCATTTTTAAAGTTCCTCAACTAAACGGAAGCAAAAGTATGAATTATCTGAAAAATCACAAAATGAATCAGAAACAATAAAAATACAGAATACTTTGTATCTTTGCTGATCCAACGCATAAACGATACGGACATGAAAAGAAAAAACAGCAACAACAGACGGAATGCCGGAATCCCGGCATTGGGAAGAAGCCTGCTCACCCTGCTGGCGGCACTCGTGTGCCTGCATGCGGCAGCCTTCGCCCCTCAGCCCAAACACGAAATCAGAGCCGTATGGCTGGCCACCCTGGGAGGGATGGACTGGCCGCGCCAGAAGGCCGTGTCCGCATCCGCAACCGCTGCGCAGAAAGCGGAACTTTCTGCCCGGCTGGACGCGCTGAAGGAAGCGAACTTCAACACCGTGCTCTTCCAGACGCGGCTGAGAGGGGACGTGGTTTACCCCTCGCAGATAGAGCCTTTTGCCGAATGCCTGACCGGACATACGGAACAGAATCCGGGATACGACCCGCTCCGGTTTGCCGTTGAAGAATGCCACAAAAGAGGGCTGGAACTTCACGCCTGGATTGTCTGCATCCCGATAGGAAACAAACGCCAGGTAAGCCTGCACAAGAACAGCGTGGTGAAAAAGCAGCCCGGACTATGCAAGTTCTTCAACGGAAGCTGGTATCTCGACCCCGGAAATCCGGGAACAGCCGACTATCTGACACGGATAGCCAAAGAAATCGTGACCAGATACGATGTGGACGGCATCCATCTGGACTACATCCGTTATCCGGAACAGAGCGAAAAGTTTCCGGACAAAGACACTTACCGCAAATACGGACGCGGAAAGGAACTCAGGCAATGGAGGCGCGACAACATCACGCGCATCGTGCGGAGCATATACACCGAGGTCAAGAAGCTGAAGCCTTGGGTTAAGGTAAGCAGCTCGCCCATAGGAAAATACGACGACACAAGCCGGTATTCGTCGCACGGATGGAACGCATACGGCACGGTATATCAGGATGCGCAAGGCTGGCTGGAAGAAGGCATCCACGACGCGCTGTTCCCCATGATGTACTTCCGGAAGAACCAGTTCTACCCGTTCGCGCTCGACTGGAAGGAGAACAGGCACGGGCGGTGGATCGTGCCCGGACTGGGCATCTACTTCCTCCATCCGGGAGAACAGGACTGGAGCATCGGCGAAATCACGCGCCAGATTTTCTTCACGCGGGGAATCGGACTGGACGGACAGGCTTACTTCCGCAACAAATACCTGCTCGACAACACGAAGGGCCTGCTCGACCTGCTGAAACAGCACTTCTATGCCTGCCCGGCCGTAGTGCCTCCGATGACGTGGGCAGACTCAGTCGCCCCAAGCAGTCCCGCAGGAACGCAAATCGCCCTCAGCGGAAAGAGCATCCGCATGCAATGGAACCCTTCGTCCGACAACACGCAAGCCGGCATCTATTACCGGATCTACGCATCGAACTCCTGCCCGGTAGATACGGACAACCCGGAAAACCTGATATCCGCACGCACGGACAGCTGCCGGTTCGCCTATACCCCTTCTCTTCCCTGGCAGCAAAAGATCTACTGGGCGGTGACAGCCGTCGACCGCTTCGGGAACGAAAGCGCGCCGTCTGCCTTCAACCGGAAGGACGAAAACACGCCGGAAATATTCGGCGAAAACATTCCGGACGTGCCCGAAGGATATACGCTGATCGTGAGCGATGCAACCGGCATCGAGCTTTTCCGGACCACAGATCCGACAAAAGACATTCCGGCCAGACTGAAGCCCGGGCTCTTCCGCTTCAGCCTGCTTGCTCCTGACGGCACGGTCACGCTTGTCGGCGTATACGCCAGACAACAATAAGCAAGTGTGCAAAATTTTGTATAAACTGATTCCCAACATCTACTTATATCCGATAAATTATGGGAAAAAGCGGAATTATCGCTAAATTTGCACATTCAAATGATTATAAATATAATATCATATACTCATGAGCAACCAACGATACATGCAACGCGGCGTATCCGCATCGAAAGAGGATGTGCACAACGCCATCAAGAACATTGACAAAGGCATTTTTCCGAAAGCATTCTGCAAAATCATCCCTGACATACTGGGAGGAGATCCCGAATACTGCAACATCATGCACGCCGACGGAGCCGGCACGAAATCTTCGCTGGCCTACCTGTACTGGAAAGAAACAGGCGACCTGTCGGTGTGGAAAGGCATCGCGCAAGACGCGCTGATCATGAACATCGATGACCTGCTCTGCGTGGGAGCCGTCGACAACATCCTGGTTTCGTCCACCATCGGACGCAACAAGCTGCTGGTGCCGGGAGAGGTCATCTCGGCCATCATCAACGGAACCGACGAACTGCTTGCCGAACTCCGCGAAATGGGTGTGGGAGTCTATGCCACGGGAGGAGAAACAGCCGACGTGGGCGACCTGGTGCGCACCATCATCGTTGACTCTACCGTGACCTGCCGCATGAAGCGCGCCGACGTGATCGACAATGCCAACATCCGCCCGGGCGATGTAATCGTGGGACTGGCTTCTTACGGACAGGCCACTTACGAAAAGGAATACAACGGAGGAATGGGAAGCAACGGACTGACCAGCGCACGGCACGACGTGTTCGCCAAATACCTGGCCGCGAAATATCCGGAAAGCTACGACCATGCCGTGCCCGAAGAACTGGTGTACAGCGGAGGCCTGAAACTGACCGACGCCGTGGAAGGATCGCCCGTCGACGCAGGCAAGCTGGTGCTCTCTCCCACACGCACCTATGCGCCGGTGGTGAAGAAGCTGCTCGATGCGCTCCGTCCGCAGATTCACGGAATGGTGCATTGCTCGGGAGGCGCGCAGACCAAGGTGCTCCATTTTGTGGGCGAGAACTGCCGCGTGGTGAAGGATAATCTTTTCCCCGTTCCTCCTCTCTTCCGCACCATCAAGGAGCAGAGCGGAACGGACTGGGACGAAATGTACAAGGTGTTCAATATGGGACACCGGCTGGAAGTCTATCTCTCGCCGGAACACGCCGAAGAGGTCATCGCCATCTCGAAATCGTTCAACATCGACGCGCAGATCGTGGGCCGCATCGAAGAAAGCGAACGCAAGGAACTGATTATCCGCAGCGAGTTCGGGGAGTTCAGATATGAGTAAAATGGAAGGAAAGAAACGTCCGGCAGGAGTATATGTCGCATTGGCCATCCTCGTGGTGGGGGTAGGACTGAGCATCGTTGCCGACTGGCTGGGAAGTCCCTTCCTGAAGTCGCTGGCTCTCGTGCTTCCGTGCGGTCTGGCGGGATATGCCGTCAGCGTCTACATGTTCGACATAAAGCCTTTCCGGACAACGGCAGGGCGGCTCTTCTATGCCGCAATCATACTGCTGGTGACGATAGCTTTTTGGCTCATTGATATTTATTGAAGAAAATGACAGGAAACAATACATTACTGGAAAAACTGGAGGGACTGGTTTCCCGCTTCGAAGAGGTTTCGACCCTGATAACCGACCCTTCCGTCATTTCCGACCAGAAACGGTACGTGAAGCTGACCAAGGAATACAAGGACCTGAACGACATCATGAAGGCACGCAAGGAATACGTGCAATGCCTCAACGGGCTGGAAGAAGCCAAGGCCATGATGAACGAGAGCGATCCGGAAATGAAGGAAATGGCACGCGAGGAAGCGGCCCGGTGCGAAGCGCGCCTTCCGGAACTGGAAGAAGAAATCAAGCTCCTCCTTATCCCTGCCGACCCGCAGGATGACCGCAACGCCATCCTGGAAATCCGCGGAGGAACGGGAGGGGACGAAGCCGCCATCTTTGCCGGCGACCTGTTCCGCATGTACTCGAAATACTGCGAATCGAAGGGCTGGAAGCTGGAGGTGTCGAGCGCAAGCGAAGGAGCGTCCGGAGGATTCAAGGAAATCATCTGCTCGGTGACGGGCGAAAAAGTTTACGGAACGCTGAAATACGAGTCGGGCGTACACCGCGTGCAGCGCGTGCCGGCCACCGAAACGCAGGGACGCGTGCATACGTCGGCCGCATCGGTAGCGGTATTGCCCGAAGCGGAACCTTTCGATGTGGAAATCAACGAGGGGGAAATCAAGTGGGATACGTTCCGAAGCAGCGGAGCCGGAGGACAGAACGTGAACAAAGTGGAATCGGGTGTCCGCCTGCGATACAACTGGAAGAACCCGAACACGGGCGCAACGGAAGAAATTCTGATCGAGTGTACCGAAACACGCGACCAGCCGAAAAACAAGGAGCGCGCGCTGGCGCGTCTGCGCACTTTCATCTACGACAAGGAACACCAGAAATATATCGACGACATCGCATCGAAACGCAAGACAATGGTGAGCACGGGCGACCGGTCGGCAAAGATACGCACCTACAACTATCCGCAGGGACGCATCACCGACCACCGCATCAACTACACCATCTACAACCTGGCCGCTTTCATGGACGGTGACATACAGGACTGCATCGACCATCTGATTGTGGCCGAAAATGCCGAAAGGCTGAAGGAAAGCGAACTATAACCCCAAGTGTCTGATCCGGACAAGCCTCTCTTCCGGGAGGGGCTGGAGAGGCTCTTTAATTACCTGAAGACATGGCAAGTAACTTTATCGAAAAAGCGGTTTACACCATAGCGGAAGCTTTCCGGAACTGCCTGAAACGCTTTCCGATTACGGTTGTATTCGTGTTCGCGCTGACCGGACACCTGATTTATCTGTGCGCATCCGACGGAAAGGTGCCGGACGACAAGCTGTTCTACACCATCAGCTACTACTTCTCCGTAGGAACCCTGCTTTCTCTCACTCTCCATCTGTGGAGCGAGGAGATGAAGCGGAAAGCGGCCAAGGCCGTCACGCACCTGACCGGAAACCTGCTTCTGCTGGCCGACACGTTCTTTCTTTACACGCTGTCGCCGGAACAGTCGTGGACGGAAATCATCATCGCCCACGCTGCCGCCATACTGGCTCTGGGGCTTTCGGTGTTCTTCCTTTCGTTCTTCCGGGAGAAGAATGACGTGCCGAGCTGGAACTTCGCCCTGTCAAGCCTCGGCTCGTTCGTCACGGCCAACGTCATGGGAGGCATCATGAGCGGAGGACTCTGCCTGCTGCTGTTCTCCCTGCACCAGCTCTTCAACCTGGATATTAAGCCCAAAGGATACGGCTATATCCTCATTCTCTGCAACGTACTGCTCGCCATGATGCTGTTTTTGGGATTCCTGCCGAAAGGAGAGGCCAAGCACGACCGCAAGCCGCTTGTCCGGAGTTTCCTGAACACGGCGGCGCACTATCTTTTTCTGCCGCTCACCGGAGCCTACCTGCTGGTGCTGTATGTATATGCCGCAAAGATACTGATCAGCTGGGAACTGCCCGACGGGTGGGTGTCGTGGCTGGTCACGGCCCTCATGACGGGATGCATCGCAATCGAATTCAGCATCTACCCTACCCGTATGGCATTGTCCGGCAGATGGGACGAACGCATCGCCCGCTGGCTTCCGGTACTTGTCCTGCCTCTGCTCGTCCTCATGAGCGTGGGCATCGCACGCCGGCTCAATGACTACGGAATTACCGTCAACCGCCTGTATCTCGCCACCTTCAACGCGTGGTGCTATGCGGTGTGCATCGGACTGTTCGTCACCCGGGCCAGACGCATCAACTGGATTCCGATTTCCTTCGCAGCCACCTTTCTGCTGACTTCCGCTTTGCCGGTGAACTTTGCCAGCATAACCCGCCGGACTTTGCGGCACGACATCGAACAGCTGACGGCACAAGTGGACAAAGACAAGCTGCCATTTTCAAACCGCCAGTACGAGGAGTGGCTGAACACGCTTCCCAGAGAAACCGCAACGGATGTAAACGACAAGCTCGCCTACATGTGGAACACTTTCGGACGGGAAAGTATCCGCGACATTGTAGCAGAGGATGTGTACTTCTACGACAAGGTAGAAACCGCATCCGAAAGATCGCACCTGCTCTTCTGTTCGTTCGATGAAACGAAACCGATGGAAATACCCGAAGGATATACACGGTTCATCGGGGACAGCCAGGATACATTCTTCTTCTCCGCAGAGGAATGCCGGACAGGAACATTGGCCGTCCCTCTAAACAGATGGATCGGAAACTCCGAAGACTCCATATCCATAGACATCAAGACGCTGGAAGGATGGGACAAGAAAGGAGAGTCCGGAAACATTCCTCCGGCCCGAATCAACAGCAAGTCGGGGAACCATGTGTTCTATATAACTTATTTCTGTTATGATCCGAAACAGGGCAGCGGGCCTTCCCTCCGACTGAGCGGCTACCTATTCATGAAATAACCATCAAAACAAACCGATATGAACAAACAACAACTCTTTGAAAACATCAAACGCAAGAAATCATTCCTCTGTGTGGGACTGGACACCGACATCAAGAAAATTCCGGAACACCTGCTGAAAGAGGAAGATCCCATCTTCGCCTTCAACAAAGCCATCATAGATGCAACCGCACCCTACTGCATCGCCTACAAGCCGAACCTCGCCTTCTACGAAAGCATGGGCGTAAAGGGCTGGATCGCATTCGAGAAAACGGTGCAGTACATCAAATCAAACTATCCCGACCAGTTCATCATCGCCGACGCAAAGCGGGGTGACATCGGAAATACGTCCGCCATGTATGCGCGCACCTTCTTCGAGGAACTCGACATCGACTCCGTAACCGTTGCCCCCTACATGGGCGAAGACAGCGTAACCCCGTTCCTCACCTACAAAGGCAAATGGGTTATCCTGCTGGCCCTGACATCCAACAAAGGCTCGCACGACTTCCAGCTCACGGAAGACAAGGACGGCGAACGCCTGTTTGAGAAAGTGCTCCGCAAATCGCAGGAATGGGCGAACGACGAGAACATGATGTACGTGGTGGGAGCCACACAGGGACGCATGTTCGAAGACATCCGCAAGATCGTTCCCAGCCACTTCCTGCTGGTTCCGGGAATCGGCGCGCAAGGCGGCTCGCTTGAGGAAGTATGCAAATACGGCATGACACCCGAATGCGGGCTGATCGTGAACTCCAGCCGTGCCATCATCTATGCCGACAAGACGGAAAGCTTTGCGGAAACCGCCGGCAAAGAGGCACACAAAGTGCAGATGCAGATGGAAGAACAGCTCAAAAACATATGCTGAAACGGGCCTGCCCGGAATCCTTCTTTTTGATACGTGAAGATAGCAGTACACGTTGTCACTCAGAATCTCCGGGCAGCCAGTCGCAAGAAATTAAGGGGGGGCATCTGCAAATAACTGACTTTTTCGACGGCTATGTAAAAAAAAAATATTTAATTTGCATAATTAAGTAGTAAGTATGCTTTGTACTGCAACATTACAGGCAACCGAAATAAGAAAACCAAGGAACAAAAGACGATAATTATGGAGTTCTCAGCGAAACAGATTGCGGAATACATCGGAGGAACAATCATAGGAGATGAAAATGCCAAAGTGCATACCTTCGCAAAGATAGAAGAGGGTGTGCCGGGGGCCTTGTCGTTCCTTTCCAATCCGAAATATACACATTATATATATAGTACACAGTCGTCAATCGTACTGGTGAACAACGATTTCTGCGCAGAGCACGAAATCAAGGCCACGCTCATAAAGACAGCAAACGCCTATGACAGCCTGGCCAAGCTGATGACTCTATACGAACAGAGCATGCCCAAGAAAAGCGGCATCAGCCCGCTGGCCTCCATCGCCGAAAACACAAAAATCGGCAGCAATGTATATATCGGACCTTTCGCCTGCATCGAAGAAGGCGCGGAAATCGGCGACAACTCCTATATCCACCCGCATGTAACCGTAGGCTGTCACGCAAAAGTGGGAGCAAACACCATATTATATCCCAATGTGACAATCTATCACGACTGCCGCATCGGGAACAACTGTATCCTGCACGCCGGAGCGGTCGTAGGAGCAGACGGCTTCGGATTCGCTCCCACACCGGAAGGCTATGAGAAGATTCCTCAAATCGGAATCACTGTCATTGAAGACAATGTGGAAATCGGAGCCAACACATGCGTCGACCGTGCCACCATGGGCACCACCATCGTACACTCGGGCGTAAAGCTGGACAATCTTATACAGATCGCACACAACGTGGAAATAGGAAGCCATACGGCTATCGCTTCACAGACCGGCATCGCAGGCTCGGCAAAAATAGGAGAATGGTGTGTGTTTGCCGGCCAGGTGGGAATCGCAGGACACATCAAAGTGGGCGACCATGTAACGGTGGGGGCACAGTCCGGCATACCCGGAAATACAAAACCGGGGCAGACACTGATGGGATACCCAGCCATCGACCCGAAACTTTTCGCACGCTCTGCCGCCATCTACAAGAAACTTCCTGACATGTACGTAGAGCTGGGACGCCTTCAGAAAGAAATCGAAGAATTGAAAAAACAACTAAATAAATAAGACCCATGTTGAAACAACAAACATTAAAAGGCAGCTTCTCACTGAACGGCAAAGGGCTTCACACGGGAGTGAAACTTACCGTTACGTTTAATCCTGCTCCCGAACACCACGGGTACAAGATTCAACGCATCGACCTTGATGACCAACCGATCATTGACGCAGTTGCCGAAAATGTAGTGGACACCACCCGAGGAACGGTTTTGGCCAAGAATGGGATAAAAGTCAGCACGGTAGAACACGCGCTGGCCGCACTCTATGCAGCCGGCATCGACAACTGTCTGATACAGGTGGACGGCCCGGAAATACCGATTCTGGACGGAAGTGCCAAAGCCTATGTTGAATGTATCAAACGGGTGGGAATCGAAGAGCAGACAGCTCCCAAAGACTATTATATCATCAAATCCAAGATAGAGTTCAGGGACGAACAAAACGGTTCGTCAATCATCGTGCTGCCTGACGACAAGTTCAGCGTAGACACGCTCATCTCGTATGATTCGAAGATTCTGACAAACCAGTATGCCACATTGGAGAACATGGAAGAATTTCCCGCCGAAATCGCTTCGGCGCGCACATTCGTGTTCGTTCGCGAAATCGAGCCGCTGCTCAATGCGGGACTCATCAAGGGAGGGGATCTGGACAATGCCATCGTAATCTACGAAAAGCAGATGACGCAGGAGAACTTCGACAAGCTGGCTGATGTCATGGGAGTGCCCCACATGGATGCCAGCCATCTGGGATATATCAACCACGTGCCTCTGGTATGGCCCAACGAACCGGCGCGCCACAAACTGCTTGACATCATCGGCGACATGGCGCTGATCGGGAAGCCTATCAAAGGACGCATCATCGCAACCCGCCCGGGACATACCATCAACAACAAGTTTGCCCGCCAGATGCGGAAGGAAATCCGCCAGCACGAGATACAGGCTCCGGTCTACAACTGCAACGAAGCCCCGCTGATGGATGTGAACCGCATCCGGGAACTTCTTCCGCACCGCTACCCGTTCCAACTGGTAGACAAGGTGATCGGAATAGGAGCCAACTACATCATCGGAGTAAAGAACGTAACTTCCAACGAACCGTTCTTCCAGGGACATTTCCCGCAGGAACCGGTCATGCCGGGTGTCTTGCAGATCGAAGCAATGGCGCAAGTGGGAGGACTGCTGGTGCTCAACTCCGTAGACGAGCCTGAAAAATATTCAACTTACTTCCTCAAAATAGACAACGTGAAGTTCCGGCAGAAAGTAGTTCCCGGCGATACGCTGATTTTCCGCGTGGAGCTGATGGCACCTATCCGCCGCGGAATCTCCACAATGAAAGGATATGTTTTCGTAGGCGAAAGAATCGTCTGCGAAGCTGAGTTTATGGCACAAATCGTAAAAAACAAATAAAGATATGATAAGTCCACTTGCATATATAGACCCGGATGCACAAATCGGAGAAAACGTAGAAATCGGACCATTCGTGTTTATTGACAAGAACGTAGTGATAGGCGACAATAACGTAATCATGCCTAATGCAAACATACTCTACGGTTCACGCATTGGCAACGGAAACCGGATTTTCCCGGGAGCCGTCATTGGCGCCATTCCTCAGGACTTGAAGTTTCATGGGGAAGAAACCACGGCCGAAATAGGCGACAACAATACAATCAGAGAAAATGTAACAATCAACCGGGGAACTGCCGCTAAAGGAAAGACAATCGTGGGCAACAACAACCTGCTTATGGAAGGGGTACACGTGGCGCACGACGTGTGGGTAGGAAGCGGATGCATCGTGGGAAACTCCACAAAAATGGCGGGAGAAGTCATCATCGACGACAACGCCATCGTGAGCGGAGGTGTGCTCATGCACCAGTTCTGCCGTGTGGGAGGATATGTGATGATTCAGGGCGGATGCCGGTTCAGCAAGGACATACCTCCTTTCATCATCGCAGGACGCGACCCCATCGCCTATTGCGGAATAAACATTGTGGGACTGCGCCGGCGGAACTTTTCGAACGAGCTGATCGAAAACATCCATAACGCCTACCGAATCATCTACAACAGCGGAAAAATCGTTTCGGAAGCTCTGGAACAGGTATGCAAAGAAGTTCCGATGAGCAAGGAAATCGAATACATCATTTCTTTTGTCGAGGGTTCGCAACGTGGAATCATCCGATAACAGCATATTATCTTACACAATTGACTAAAAACGAAAGGACAAGACAATGGTATATAAATTTAGAATCATATCCGATGAAGCCGATGATTTTCTGAGAGAAATCAAAATCGACTCTGAAGCCACATTTTACGACTTGCACGAAGCGATATTGAAATGCACGGGCTATAAAGATGACCAGATGACTTCTTTCTTTATCTGCGACGACGACTGGGAAAAGGAAACGGAAATCACACTGGAAGACATGGGACAAAGCTCTTCAGAAGAAGACACCTACGTCATGAAGGATACCAGACTGAGCGAACTGCTCGAAGACGAAAAGCAGAAAATGCTCTATGTGTTCGACCCGCTGTCGGAACGTGTGTTCTTCATCGAGCTCTCTGAAATAATCACCGGAAAGGATCTGGACAAAGCCGTATGCTCGCGCAAGTCCGGAGAAGCGCCCCAACAGATTATCGACTTTGACGAACAGATGAACACGAACAGCGCACTCGACCTTGACGAGAACTTTTATGGAGATGAAGAATACGACATGGAAGACTTTGATCAGGAAGGATACGGAATGGACAACGAAAATCCATACGACGACAAATATTAATCAAAATCATTCACAGAAACACAAGGGTGCGTCAAAGGATGTAATGTACATCAATGACACACCCTTGTGTCGTTTAGAGCCAATGGACAAACAATCTACATTAATCGTGCTGGTCGGTCCGACCGGAGTAGGAAAAACAGAACTGAGCCTATCGATTGCGGAAAGATACCATACATCAGTCATCTCTTCCGACTCACGCCAGCTATATGCCGACCTGAAAATCGGAACGGCAGCTCCTACGCCCGAACAACTGCAAAGGGCCAGGCATTATTTTGTAGGAATCCTGCAACTGACAGACTACTACAGCGCAGCCCGATATGAAGCCGAGGTGATGAAAGAGCTGGAATCGCTTTTCAAGCAAAACCCGGTACAACTGATGACGGGCGGGTCAATGATGTATGTCGACGCTGTTTGCAAAGGCATAGACGACATCCCAACCGTAGACAAGGAAACACGCGAACTGATGCTCCGACGCTATGAAACGGAAGGGCTTGAAAGGCTGTGCAGCGAACTGAAGCTGCTGGACCCGGAATACTACAGGATTGCAGACCTGAAAAACCCGAAGCGGGTAATCCATGCGCTGGAAATCTGCTACATGACAGGAAAGACCTATACCTCGTTCCGCACGCAGACGCAGAAGGAACGCCCGTTCAACATCATAAAGATCGGGCTCAAGCGCGAGCGTGAAGAACTTTACGAGCGGATCAACCGCCGCGTAGACCTGATGATGGAGGAGGGCCTGCTGGAAGAAGCCAAACGGGTCTACCCCTACAGGCACCTGAATTCGCTGAACACGGTAGGCTACAAAGAACTCTTCAAGTATCTCGACGGGGAATGGACCCTTGACTTTGCGGTGGAGAAGATAAAGCAGAACTCGCGAATCTATTCACGCAAGCAGATGACATGGTTCAAGCGTGATCCCGACATCCGCTGGTTTCACCCCGACAGCCATGCGCAGATCTTGCAGTTCCTCGATGAGAGCCTGACAAACGGATAGCCGGACAAGGCACGCCCCCTCTACTCATCCATAAGATACTCCTTGCGGAACATGTCGAGGAACAGCAGGAACAGGGAAACGAGCAAAGGCCCGAAAATCACTCCCATGAAACCGAACAGCGGCAAGCCTGCCACCACTCCGAAAATCGTGATCAGCGGATGCACGTTTGCCATCTTTTTCTGCAGAATGAAGCGGATCAGGTTGTCGCACTGAGAAATGACGATGCCGCCATACGCCAGCATAACCACTGCGCTGACCCAGTCGCTCACCACCAGGAAATAGACCGTGATGGGAATCCAGACCAAAGCCGTGCCCACAATCGGAATGATCGAAGCGAAAGCCGTCAGCATCGCGCTCAGAACCGGATTGGGCGCACCGCTGAGAAGATAGCCGCCGAATGAAATGACGCCCTGAATGACTGCCAGCAAAGGGATGCCTATGGCGTTTGAACGCACCATCAGCTCCACCTTCCCCAACACCTCACGCTTGTTCTGCTCTTCGAAAGGCAGCAGCGACGACACATAATGCTCCATCTGCCTCCCCTCCAAAAGCATGAAGAACAGAAGCATGATGGCAACGCCCAGATTCACAAACAAATCGCTCACGCCCGACATGACGGACTGTCCGATGGAGGATGCCTGGGAAACGATGAACGAAAGGGACTTTTCTGAAAGCAGATCGAAGCCCGTATTGATCTTGATAAAGTCGATCACCTTCATGGCCGGCCGGATAATGGCTTCCGTGTCAAAGTGCATCTTGGAAATCTGACCGACAAGTATCCAGATGAACAACGACAGGGGAATCAGGATAAAAAGCGACACGCCGATGGTCACCAGCCACACAGCCAGTGTATGGTTCATCTTCTTCTGAAGCCAGAACGTAAAGTTCCGGAGCAGCAGATACAAAGTGAAGCCTCCCAGAATACCATTCATGAAAGGCTCAGCCTGCCGGAAAAGGATATAGCCCAGTCCGATGATGAATATGATCAGCGAGTATTTCCAGTATTTTTCTTTCATCGGCTGTTCTTTTTTTCTTTTGCCTCTTCCTGGGGTATGCGGAAAGCCGTATACAGCTCCAGTACAGCGGAAACGGCCAGACACACAATCCACTCGTTGCGATGCCACAGCAGCATCACCACACCTGTCAATATCAGCAGCATCGCACCCATAATCTGCTGGCGGCGCAAACGCTTTATCATTACGTTGGTGCCCGAATAGCCCGAAACCACCACCTGCACATAGGCAAACAGCACGGCTCCCAGCAAATAGACATACGGAGCACACTCAAACTTGAAGAACTGCAACGCCAGTCCTGCAAACAAAACCAGCGTTCCGCAAAACGCCACTGTATCTGCTACTTTCGCACTCATTCCTTTTCTGTATCTTTTTGAAAAACAAATATGTCTTCGTTCTCCTGCTTCATCAGATAACGCTCGCGGGCCACTTTTTCCAAAGCGTCTTTATTGCCCGTAATCTCTTTCAGCATCTTGCTGTCCTCCTCATACCGCTGGCGGTAGCGTTCTATTTCTGTCTTCAGCGCATGAATCTCCCGCCGGTGCTCGAAACGCCGGATCAGGCTGTTCTCGTCGAACACACCGATAATCAAAAGGAAAATGACGGTAACCACCCAATACTTATGCCGCCCGATAAACGACCATATCACAGAAAGCTTGTTCATAAACTCAATTGAATTAACAAAGACAAAGATACGCATTATTTCAAAGCAACCCCATGCAAAAGAAAAAGATTTTGCGTACATTTGCATGAACAAACAAAAATGCAGCAGATGGAAAACTATATCGTATCAGCACGAAAATACCGCCCCGCAACATTCGACACCGTAGTAGGTCAGCGCGCATTGACCACCACTCTGAAAAATGCCATAGCAACACAGAAGCTGGCGCACGCCTACCTTTTCTGCGGACCGAGAGGAGTGGGGAAAACCACCTGCGCACGCATCTTTGCAAAAACCATCAACTGCCTCCATCCGACTGAAGACGGAGAGGCATGCAACGAATGCGAATCGTGCCTCGCATTCAACGAACAGCGCTCGTACAACATCCACGAGCTGGATGCTGCCTCAAACAACTCGGTTGAGGACATCAGAAGCCTGATTGAACAGGTGCGCATACCGCCGCAGATCGGAAGGTATAAAGTGTACATCATCGACGAGGTGCACATGCTTTCGACAGCGGCCTTCAACGCTTTCCTGAAAACACTGGAAGAGCCGCCGCAGCATGCGATATTCATCCTCGCCACAACGGAAAAGCACAAGATTCTGCCCACGATCTTGAGCCGGTGCCAGATATACGACTTCAACCGCATCAATGTTGCAGACATTGCCGAGCACCTGGAGGATGTAGCCAGAAAAGAGCACATCGACGCTGAGCCGGAAGCACTGAACGTCATCGCGCAAAAAGCCGACGGAGGCATGCGCGACGCGCTGTCTATCTTCGACCAGGTGGTCAGCTTTACAAACGGGCATATCACATACAACAGCGTCATAGAAAACCTGAATGTGCTGGACTACGAATATTATTTCCGCCTGACAGACTGCCTGCTTGAAAACAAGGTGACCGACTGTCTGCTGATATTCAACGACATCCTGCAAAAAGGCTTCGACGGGAACCACTTCATCACGGGATTAAGCTCGCACTTCCGCGACCTGCTGGTGAGCCGGGACGCCTCTACGCTGAAGCTGCTGGAGGTGGGGGCATCCATACGCGAGCGATACCAGACGCAGGCTCAAAAATGCTCTCCGCAGTTTCTGTACAAGGCCATGAAAATCAGCAACGACTGCGACCTGAACTACCGCCAGAGCAAGAACAAGCGACTGCTCGTAGAACTGGCACTGATACAGCTTGCCCAGCTCACTGCACCGGCGAGCAATTCTGCGGAAACCGAACAAAGTGCCCCAAAAAAGATTTCTCCCGTATTCAACAACAGCCAGGCAGAAACAGCAAAACCCCAGCCGGCAGCTGCCCAACAATCGGAATATGCCGCAACCCTGCAACAGCCGACTCCCGTATACCAGCCGAAAGCGCAGGAGGTGCAGGCAGCTCCGGCAACGGCAGCCGCCCGCCCCAATCCCATTCCGAAGCCTCAGCCGGGAAAAAAGATACCGCTGATGAAAGCGGAAAGCCTGAGCACCTCAATCAAGCGTACAGTGCAGGCACAGCAGGCATCCGGCGAAACGCGCCCCGCGCAAACCGCCAGCAGCGCACCGGTTGCGGATACGTGGGAAGACTATATCTTCAACGAAAAGGATCTGAACTATTACTGGAAGGACTTCACGAACAAGCTGCCGCAAGAAGAAGCTGCCAATGCCGGCCGCATGAAAAACATGCACCCCAAACTGCTGAAAGACCAAAGCACGTTTGAAGTGGTGGTAGACAACGAAATGGTGCAGAAAAACATGCAGAGGCTTGCCCCGCAGATAGAGAACTACCTGCAAGGCCAGCTGCATAACCGGAAAATCAAAATGACAGTACGTGTCAGCGAAGCCGGCGAAACCGTCCGCGCCTACAGCCAGCCGGAAAAGTTCAAGATAATGAGCGAAAAAAACCCAAGCCTGCTGAAACTGCAGAAAGAGTTCGGACTGGAACTTTCCTGACCGCCGCCGGCAGCCCTCTGCCGGATGCAAGGCCGCAGCCGTTACAGGTCGTGGTTCTTCATCCTGTATTCGGCCAGCTCTTCGTATTTCGTGCCGGGACGTCCGTAGTTGCAATACGGATAAATGGAGATGCCTCCACGCGGGGTAAAGATGCCCGTCACTTCAATGTATTTCGGATCCATAAGCTTAATCAGATCCTTCATGATGATGTTCACGCAATCTTCATGAAAATCTCCATGGTTGCGGAAGCTGAACAGATAAAGCTTCAGGCTCTTGCTCTCCACCATCTTCACGTCGGGCAGATAACTGATGCGGATTTCCGCAAAATCCGGCTGTCCCGTGATCGGACAGAGGCTCGTAAATTCCGGACAGTTGAAACGCACCCAGTAGTCGTTGCCGGGATGCTTGTTGACAAACGCCTCAAGCACCTCCGGCGCATAGTCCTGCTTATAAACCGTATTTTTGTTTCCCAAAAGGGTCAGTTCGTCTTTTCTTTCCATACAATCATAAACTTTTAAATATGTACCATCCCTTTCTTCAGTCTGAAGACAGAGATTTTATCCGCACGGACACACGTTTCAGATACGCATCCCGCGCCCTATTTCTTAGAGGCCAAATACTTCTCCAGCCCTTCCCGGCGCAGCCTGCAAGCCGGACAATGCCCGCAGCCGTCGCCCGGAATGCCGTTGTAGCAGGTAAGCGTTTCGTTGCGCACGATATCCAGCACCCCCAGTTCATCGGCCAGCGCCCACGTCTGCTCCTTGTCAATCCACATCAGCGGCGTATGGATAACGAACTGCTCGTCCATCGCAAGATTGAGCGTGACGTTGAGCGACTTGATGAATGAGTCCCGGCAGTCGGGATAACCGCTGAAATCAGTCTGGGACACACCGGTCACCAGATGGCAGACTCCCAGTTCGCGGGCATATACAGCCGCTATGCTCAGGAAAAACAGGTTGCGTCCGGGCACGAAAGTGTTCGGATACGAGTCCTGCGGCTTTTCCTCATCCATCCTGATGGAAGTATCCGTCAGCGAGTTCTTCCCAAGACGGCCGATAAAGGAAACGTCCATCGCATGAAAGTCCACACCCGCCTTTTCCGCTATCGCACGCGCCAGTTCCACCTCCTTTTCGTGTTTCTGGCCGTAAATGAAGCTCAAGGCATATACTTTTCTGAAGTGTTTTTTCGCCCAAAACAGGCAGGTAGTGGAGTCCTGCCCGCCGCTGAACACCACCAATGCTGCATCATGATTCATAAGCGTCAAATTTCTTTAATCTTCAATATGTTGTAAGAGATATGTTCGTCGTAGACATCGCTTCCGTCCACCCGCTTCACATAGTTGACCACACGGACAGTCACGGGCAGGATAATGACTTCATAAAGCGTTTTCAGCACCACCTGAACCAGCATCATGCGGCCCAGCTCCTCGAGCGGCATCAGTCCGCCGAACGCCAGCGGAAAAAAGATCAGCGAGTCGGCGCTTTCTCCAGCCAAAGTAGACAGGACAGCACGCAGAGAAAAATGTTTGCCATGCGAAGCCACTTTCATACGGCTCATCACGTATGCGTTCATGAACGAGCCGACAAGGAAAGCCAGCAGACTGGCTGCGGCAATGCGGGGAGCCATGCCGAACACAAAGTTGAAGCCTTCTTCGCCCTCCCAGAACGGAGCGGCAGGAAGAGCCACGGCAATCTGGCCCAATGCGACCACCAGAAAGTTCATCAGAAAACCCATCCAGATGATCAGACGTGCCTTGCGGAAGCCCCACACTTCGGCTATGCAGTCATTGATAATATAGGAAATGGGAAAGACCAGCAATCCGGCGGTCACGGCAACCGGACCCAGCTGCACGACTTTGGTTTCCAAAAGATTCGCTGCCACGAGGCAGACACAAAAGACAATGCCCAAAACCATAAAAGGCACTGACACGGTATTTTCTTTTTTCATCGCTCCTGTTTTTTACGTGGTGTTCTAGAATACACGGAGAGGCTTCAATCTGTTTTCCGCACTCTCATCACAAGTGAATGTTCGCTTTTCTATCGGGCGCAAAGGTACGAAGAATTTGCCGGATTACAAAAAATCACGCATCTTTATCCAAACCGTTTGCAACGAACGGATCCGGTCTTCTGCGCTAACCCCACATTCGGATGCTACTGTATGATATGTATCCCACGCAGCCATTCTTCCACACTGCCACCGGAGTAAGTGCGCAAATGAACAGACGAGGGCGTTACCTCATGTATCTTGTCGATAGACTGCTGCAAATATTCTGTCGAACCGTATGTAAAGAACGGGACAATAATCTTCCCGCTCAGGTCATAACTTTCCAGGAAAGTACAGACCACCATGGCCGGATTATGCCACCAGATGGGCGAACCGACCAGAATGACATCATAATCTTCTACATTGTCGGGCAAATTGGCTACTCCCGGACGGAGGTCATCATACGATTCGTTTTGGATACGGCCACTGTCATCATAAGGATTGCTGGCATACGGCTCGGAAGGCTGGATACGGTATACGTCTGCACCTGTCGCCGCTACAATCTGGTTGGCAAGGCGTTCTGTATTTCCTGTCTGCGAAAAATAAGCGACCAATATCCGGCGGCTTCCGTCATACTCGATATTGTCTGCCGGATAATTCGGGTCAAAGTCCTCTTTACAAGATGTTGCAAGGAATGCGGCCAATGCCGCGAACACTAATACATAAAGCTTTTTCATACCGATCTATTTTTAATGTGATTCATCTGCCGCAAAATTAGACGATGCATATAATACCTTTGCTACACAAATAACAGATAGATGAACCTATTTTACATGCGGGCCGATTATTTGCCGAACCCCATCCGTTGCAGCCAATTCTGTATTGCCGTTTCCGCCTCACCCAGGTTCTTGCGCGAAATGGCAAGTCCTTTCTGCATCTTCGCCCCTTTCTCCAATGCCGCTATGGTCTTCTCTGCCTGTGAAAAACGGCTTCCGGCATGTGTGCAAAACGGTATCAGCGTCTTGCCTGTAAAATCGTATGCGTCAAAGAAGGAGTAAAGCGGCATCGGCATGTCGTACCACCAATTAGGGAAGCCGACGAATATCACGTCATAATCCTTCAAGCGTTGAATATGCGAAGTCAGCTTCGGACGGGCTTTTGCGTCAATTTCTCTCTTTGAGGCATCTAGCAGTTCCTTGTGCGTGCCGGGATAAGCATGCGCCGTCTTAATCTGAAACAGGTCGCCGCCGGTCTTTTGGCTGATGAGAGCCGCCACATACTCGGTGTTGCCATACAGCTTGCCGTCGGCGACAATCCGGCTTGCTCCCGACGAAGTGTCCACACCATCCGTTTCGGGCGAGGTAAAATACACTACGAGCACTTTTCCTTTTACCGGTACGGCTGCAGGTTGTGCCGCCTCAGCCGAAATTCTGTCGTTCGTTACGGATTCTGCCGTACAGGTGCGACTGGCATAAGCATAGACGGTGAAAACGACTGCCAACGACACGGCAACGGATAAAAATAAACTAGCCTTGTTCATATCTGTTCTTGTCTTTGATAATAAATAATCACTGCAATATGCCCAGCTCGTGCAACCAACGTTCCACCCCATTGGCGTTGCCCGGCATCGGGATGCCCGCATCATCGCTCTGAGGCTCACGGATATTGTCGGGATCGAGGTCTTCGGGCAGTGTGGCAGGCAAATGTTCCGATTCGGGCGTTACACGGTAAATCGTCTGCATCGACTCATTCAGATAAGTTGTCGCACCGTAAGTGAAGAACGGCACCACAACCTTGCCTTTCAGATCATACGATTCGAGAAAAGTGCAGACCACCATAGCCGGCTGATGCCACCAGCAGGGCGAACCGACGAAAAGCGTGTCGCAGGCGGCAACGGTTTCCGCATCGGGCAAGTTGCCCACTCCAGGACGCAGGCCGTTGTATGCCTCATTCTGGATACGGTTGCTGTCGTCATAGGGATTTTCTGCGTACGGCTCTGCAGCCTCTATACGGAAGATGTCGGCACCCAACACTTCGGCTATACGTTCGGCCACTGCCTGTGTATGCCCCTGAGCGGAAAAATAAGCGACAAGCGTCTTCGTCCGGACCGGTTCATCCGGACTATCCGGTTTATCGGGCGCGTCTTCGCCTCCCGGCTGTTCGGGATTTGCCGGCTGTTCCGTCCCCGTTTCAGGAGTGTCACTGGGAGAACAGGCCGCCATAGCGGTCACAGAAAGGAATAAAAGCGGAATAATAAGAAACTTTTTCATGTTCAATCGGAGTTAAGTGTTATTTATGGTTATACGGTTCATACACTATTAAGCCTGCTTCTTTCCAAATACGATGCAAATTTACCGCCCTCCTGACAGAAACGACCTATCCAAATTACAGATTGGCGTATAACATTTACTGAAAGCAAAGGATTATTCTGAAAATATGCTACTTTTGCAGCAATAAGAAGAAAAGCGATGGATAAGATTGTAAACATACCTACGGTCAGCGATTACGACGAGCATTGGGGGCTTGAAAGCCGGCATCCGCTGGTGAATGTACTTGAAGGCTCACAAATCACACGCCCGATACCGAACTGCCGAAAGAATTTCGGGATTTATGTCATTTTTCTGAAAGACGTAAGATGCGCCGATTATTTGAAATACGGCCGCGGAGAATACGACTATCAGGAAAATACGCTCGTATTCGTCGCTCCGGGGCAGGTTTTCGGCTATCCCGCCGACGGCTCCACCTATCAGGCTAAAGGCTGGTGCCTCTATTTCAGTCCGGATTTGCTGAGGAATACCCCGCTTGGGAGTCACATCAAAGACTATACGTTTTTTTCTTATAATGTAAGCGAAGCCCTGCATCTCTCTTTACAGGAACGGGACACGATCATCGACTGTCTGAAAAAGATTGATGACGAAATAAAAAACGGGACAGACCGGCACAGCAATGCCATTATAGCCTCGGCCATCGAACTGCTGCTGAATTACTGCACCCGTTTTTACGACCGCCAGTTCATTACACGCAAACGTGCCAACAAAGACATTCTGAAACGTTTCGAGGAGCTTTTGGACGATTATTTCATATCAGACAAACCTAAAAGCCTGGGAACGCCTACAGTGGCATGGTGCGCCGACCAGCTGCATCTATCTCCTAATTATTTCGGTGACTTGATAAAGAAAGAAACAGGGAAATCAGCGCAAGAGTATGTGCAGCAGAAAATCATGGACACGGCAAAAGACTTGCTGCTGGCATCAAGCAAGTCGGTGAGTGAAATAGCATACGCTTTGGGATACCAGTACCCGCAGTATTTCAGCCGGGCATTCAAGAAAGCGGTCGGATGTACGCCCAATGAATACCGGATACCGGATTAGGACCAAGTTTAAAGAGAATCCTCTAAATCATTAGCCCTCAATCATATTTCGGCGAATTGCTCAGCATCTCGCTTTTTTATATTATCTTTGCAGGCATACCAAACACGGACAGATTATGGCAAAGAACAATTTGCTGAGCGAAGAACTGAACTATATCGGCGAAAGCCGCACTCCCACACATCTGCACCTGTGCAGCTACAGTGCGAAGGATATCCAGACCGTCACAGGAAAAGAGCTGGAAGACATCCTGCCCCACATGCGTGACGAAGCCATCAACTGGATTCAGATACACGGTCTGGAAAACACCGGTATTGTCCGCGATGTGTGCAACCACTTCCATGTGGATTTTCTCACCGTACAGGACATACTGAACTCAAGACACCTCACAAAGATCGAAGAACATGACACCTACAATGTGGTGCTCCTGAAGCAGCTCTCGCCCAACGAAGAAAACGAATACACACCGCAACAGTTCTGCATCATACAAGGCGAAAACTTTGTGCTGACATTTCTCGAAAAGGATACGGACTTTTTCAATGAAATCAATACGGCCATCAACAACAATGTGCTGAAAATCCGCAACCGGCAATCGGACTTCCTGATGAGCGTGATGCTGAACAGCGTGATGGCAAGCTTCATGTCGATCATCTCCAAAATGGAAGACGAACTGGAGGATCTGGAGGAACGCCTGCTGTCGCCGACCGACACCAGTCCCGGCATCGACGAAATCCAGCAGTACCGGCGCAATTTCCGCCTCGTCAAGCGAAGCATCCTCCCGCTGAAAGAGCAGTTCAGCAAACTTTTCCATACAGAAAACAACCTGATCCACAAGGCAAGCCGCCCGTTCTACAGCGACGTGAACGATCATCTGCAATTCGTGTTACAGACACTCGAAGGATGCCGCGACATGATTTCTTCCCTGCTCGACCTCTACATGTCGAACAACGACCAGCAGATGAACAATATCATGAAGCAGCTCACCATCGTTTCCACCATCTTCATTCCGCTGACTTTCCTCGCCGGAATATGGGGGATGAACTTCAGCTTCATGCCCGAACTCGACTGGAAGTTCGGCTACCTGTTTGCCTGGCTGCTGATGCTTCTGCTGGGCACAGGACTTTATTTTTATTTCCGACGCAAAAAATGGTATTGAGATATGACAAAGAAAGACCTGTATCAGAAAGTTATCGAATACTTCAACGCGGCGATGCCCGTGGCAGAAACGGAACTGCATTACGAAGACCCGTTCCAACTGCTCATCGCCGTTATTCTGAGCGCACAATGCACCGACAAGCGGGTGAACATGATTACCCCTCCGCTCTTCCGCGACTTCCCTACTCCGGAAGCGCTTGCTGCCACAACACCGGAAGTAGTGTTTGAATACATCAAAAGCGTAAGCTACCCCAACAACAAGGCGAAGCATCTGGTAGGCATGGCTCAGATGCTGGTGAAAGACTTCCGGAGCCAGGTTCCCGACACGCTCGAAGAGCTGGTGAAACTGCCCGGAGTGGGACGGAAAACGGCAAATGTCATTCAGAGCGTGGTGTTCCACAAGGCAGCCATGGCGGTAGACACCCATGTGTTCCGCGTAAGCCACCGCATCGGCCTGGTGCCCAAAAGCTGCACGACACCGCTCGCCACCGAAAAATACCTGATGAAATACCTGCCCGAAGCGATTGTACCCACCGCCCACCACTGGCTGATACTCCACGGACGCTATGTCTGCACGGCACGCAATCCCAAATGCGCCGAATGCGGACTGAACGGAATCTGCAGGGAATCGCTGAAAGGAGCAAGCGGGAAATAGAAGCATAGGGATGCAAGGAGATGAACTTCATGTCTTTGCGTCCCATCTATATTAAGCCGAGCAAAGGCAATCCGTAATCCCTATTATTTCTTTATCCTTCCCTCATTTGCCAGCTCAGACAATGCCCTGGCCAACGACGGACGGGTAACTCCCAGCTTCTGAGCCACTTCCTGCTGATTATGGATCGCAGGATGCGTTTCCAGGTATTTCAACAGACGAGCCTTTAGATTCAACAAAGCAAACTCATTCAGTTTCCTGCTTAGAAAAACACTCCGGTCCGAAATATCCTTCAAAAAATTCTGCATCATCAACGGATGCAAGTGCATAAATTGCAGGAAACGTTCTTTTCCTATTATAAAAACCTCACACGGCTCTACAGCCTCTACATTGACAGGAAAGCGATTTTCTGTAGCAAAAATAAAGCCTGAGGCCAGCAAGTTGGGAGCGTCAATTTCTTCTACCGTCAGTTCTTTTCCCTCATCATTTATCATCCCCGCCCGCACACTTCCCGATGCAAGAATGTACAGCCCTTTGCATAAGCTATCTTGCCGGGCGATGACATCACCCGGCTCAAAGTGCTTCAAGCTATTCGGAACGCCGAATAGAAAAGCAATCAGTTCTTCTTCTTTCATTCCCTGAAAAGGGGCAACCTGCAATAATCCCGTCAGTTCCATCCTGCTTTCTTTTAACTGTTGTTTGTACGCGCTGTAACATATGGTACAGTTTAAAAGACGGAAACCGTCTACTTTTGCACAAAAATAATAGAAATCATTAAAAAGAGAAAGATATGGAGAATAACATGTTTTGTTTCCAGTGCCAGGAAACAGCCAAAGGTTTCGGTTGCACCTTAAAAGGCGTTTGCGGAAAAAATGCAACTACAGCACGCAATATGGATTTATTACTCTTTGTTGTGCGGGGAATTTCTGTTGTGGCGGACCAACTGCGCCAATATGCTCTTCCCGTTGAAGAAAATGTAGACAATTTCATTGCAGATGCCCTGTTCTGCACCATTACCAATGCCAATTTCGATGACGAAAGCATCGTGAAACGCATTGGCAAAGGCCTGGCAATACGTGATGAACTCAAACATCGGGCTTCGTCCAAAAACATTCCTCTGCCGGAAGCTGACGAATTGAACTGGAAAGGTGACCGCGATGAATACGATACAAAAGCTGCAACCGTCGGAGTGTTGCGCGAGACAAACGAAGACCTGCGCTCGTTAAAGGAACTGATTATGTATGGTCTAAAAGGAATGGCTGCTTACCTGGAACATGCCATGAGGTTAGGACACAATGACGAAAGCATCCATCGTTTCATGCAGCATACCATCGCACAGCTCACCACAAAATCTTTATCGGCGGATGAGCTGACTGCATTAGCTTTGAAAACAGGTGAAACAGGCGTGCAAACAATGGCTTTGCTCGACAAGGCAAATACTTCCAGCTACGGCAATCCGGAAATTACCCGCGTAAACATCGGAGCAGGTACCCGGCCCGGCATTCTGATAAGCGGACATGACCTGCATGACCTGGAGGAACTGCTGGAACAGACCAAAAACAGCGGTGTAGACGTATATACTCACGGTGAAATGCTTCCTGCACATTACTATCCGGCATTCAAGAAATATACACACTTTGCCGGAAACTACGGAAATGCATGGTGGAAACAACGCGAAGAGTTCACCTCATTCAATGGTCCCATCCTATTCACAACCAACTGCATCGTTCCTCCTCTGCCCAACGCCACTTACAAAGAACGCATGTTTACCACCAATTCTACCGGATATCCCGGCTGCAAGCATATTGCAGCAGACGAGAAAGGACATAAGGATTATACTGAAATTATAGAAGCAGCCAAACGATGCGCCGCACCGACGGAAATAGAACACGGAGAAATCATCGGCGGCTTTGCCCACAATCAAGTGCTGCAACTGGCAGACAAGGTGGCAGAAGCCGTAAAGAGCGGAGCCATCCGTAAGTTCATCGTCATGGCAGGCTGTGACGGACGTATGCGCGGTCGTGACTACTACACCGCTTTTGCCGAGATGCTCCCCAAAGACACGGTCATTTTGACTGCGGGATGCGCTAAATACCGTTATAACAAACTGGCGTTGGGTGACATCAATGGCATTCCGCGCGTTTTGGATGCAGGACAATGCAACGACAGCTATTCATTGGCAGTCATCGCCCTCAAGCTGAAAGAAGTGTTCGGGCTGCATGACATCAATGAACTGCCCATTGTTTACAATATCGCATGGTATGAACAGAAAGCGGTGATCGTATTGCTGGCGTTGCTCAGTTTGGGAATAAAAGAGATTCATCTCGGTCCCACCTTGCCTGCATTCCTCTCGCCCAATGTAACGAAGATACTGGCCGACAACTTTGGGATAAGGGGCATCGGCACTGCAGAACGTGACATGAAAAAATTTGGATTAATAAACGAATAAACAAAAGATTATGAAACAGAAAAATTACAATTCATACACTGTCGGACAAATTGTAGCCGGCAACTTTGATGCTGCCAAAGTGTTTTCCCGCTACCGCATTGATTTTTGCTGCCATGGCCATATTCCGTTTGCGGAAGCCTGCCGGAACCGCAACCTTGATCCCGAAGCTGTGGCGCGTGAACTAAACGAATTGCAGGAGAATGCGAACGGCAATGCTCCCGACTTTCCCGGATGGCCCATCGACTTATTAATAGACTACGTATTGAAGATTCACCACCGGGGAATCCGTGCCAAAGGCCCGCAAACAGAAGCCTTATTGGCCAAAGTAACCGAAGTGCATGCGAAGAATCATCCGGAGTTGCTGCAAGTCCAGGCATTGTTCCGCGACTCGCTCCGTGATTTGGAAAATCATTTGTCAAAAGAAGAGAATGTTCTGTTCCCTTACATTTACGAGATGTTCCAGGCCAAAGAAGAAGGCGTGAAAGTAGCCAAATTTCATTGCGGCACCATCCTGCACCCCATCAAAGTCATGGAGGATGAACATAGCCACGAAGGAGAACGTTTTGAAAGAATCTCTTCCCTAACCAACGGATTCACCGCTCCTGAAGACGCATGTGCCAGCTTCCGGCTGGCATTGCAGCAATTGAAGCAATTTGAGGAGGCATTGCACGAACACATCCATTTGGAAAACAACATCATTTTCCCTAAAGCACTGGAATTGGAAAAAGAGCAGACCGCCTGACAGCGACACCATAGGATTTCCATTTAAGCAAGTGCGCAAAATGAAGAGCCTGTCGTTTAAATTTTCCGGTTAAGAAACTGTTTTGAATTTATCGTGTGCTGATTTGGGATGAGTTTTTGAGGCATTTCCGTTTGTGTGATGAGGAAGATAGCGGGCTATCTGACGAAGAACAGAAGCGGAAAAGACCAAAAAATAGCCCAAAGCACACACGAAAACGAACACATCAAGCCAAGAAAAACTTTTTGGAGAAATTCAAAACAGTTTCTAAGTATTTTTATCCGCTCCTTTTGAGTTTGTTTCCGGTCAGTTTCCCCGCTGTCATCCCCGTAAAAATGGATAAACATCCTCGAATACAATTCTCAAACCGAGGCAGAGCAAAATTTAAACGCTCTAAATCCGTCGGACTCACATTAATATCAAAAAGCTCTACCTTCCCCTTTCCGGAGAATGATAGAGCTTTTTGAATTTATGTCCATTGCCACAGAACAGCCCACCATACTTTTGCCATCAGACGCCAAGCATGTCGGCTGTTCCGGAACAAGGCATTTGTTTTTAATAGTTCGGAGTGAATACGGTCGTTACCGAAGAAGGCTGTACCCGGCTCAGTTCTGTTTTACCTTTACCGGTCAATTCACCGATAATGTTGTCAATTACGTAATCGATATTTTCAAATCCGGTAGACGTATCTGTCAGATGCATCACATTGATCCAACTGTCCAGATCACTCCAGCTGCCTCCATTGGACTGAGTCCCGTTTGGAGCGAACAATACCAAGCGGCGTCCGGAAGGCATGCTGTCCCATTTGAGCTGCACATTTTCCAAGGTCAAGTCCGTATAGCTGGAACCAGTCAAATAAGGCGCATCTGTCCACAAAATGACCACCTGACGATGATAGCCGTCGTCTTTGCCCCAATCGTCCCTTGAAAAAGCAGTATCCAGCGCTTCCAGACCACTTTCCGGGGTATCACCTCCACCTGTAGCTCTCAGTCCATTGACAAATCCGCTGAACAGCTCCCTGTCATCAGGCATGGCATACACATCCGATTTCAACAGCCAGTCTTTATCCTCATTCTTGTCACGGAAAGCAATAACCTGGGTATTCAACGAAGACAATATGATGTTTGATTCAACGCAAGCTTTCTCAAATATGTCATAAAAATTCAGGGCATTTTTCTTTACCGTATTAATCAGTCCGCTCATACTGCCGGTCACATCCATACACATCACTACATCCACATTCAAGATATTATCGCCTGTAGTAAATTCTTTGATGACCGTATCATATCCAACCTGTCCGTCTGAAGAAACCTCAACATTGTCCACGAATTTCAAATTACCGTGATCGGAGCTGTTGAACTTATAATAAGCCCGATAATAATAAGTGGTGCGCGGCTGCAGTCCTCTGAAATCAACTTCAAATTCCTTATCCGTCTGGATGCCTGTACCTGAGAATTCAGGATTTGCATCAATCTTCAGTTTTGACTTGTCCGTATCACACACAATACCATATACTCCATAATCTCCAAATGTCTGCGATGCACACCAGATAGACCCTTTCAACGTACATGAAGATCCGCCGACCTTAAAGCTGGCCTCACCTGTCCATAAAGCCAGTTCTGAAAAGACCTTCTCAACCACGACATCAAACACAACATTTATGTCACTGACGAAGACAAAACCTTCATCGTCCTTTTCAAGAGCCAAAACGTCTATATCCACATCCAAGCTGATTTCCAGACTGAGCACGTCGTCGAATGTTTCGGTCAATCCGACGATAGAAGATGAAGTACATCCGCTTTCCTTAACCAGGAAATTAAAATAAGACAGAGCCTGCATCAGGATATCTTCACCCGCATACTGAGTCTTAATGGTTTCCCATTCGGCATAACTGTATCTGTAGTTGCCGATCTTTTCCATCTTTCCGCCTCCGTCATAAACCAATTCCAGAACGGTTTCTTCTTCCGGCTCATCATCCAAATAACTGAAATACAGCGAAGTCTTATCTTCAAATACAATCTGCGCAGGAAGTTTGTCGTCTTTTGACAAAAGAATATTCACTTTTGTCTTTTTATCCAACGACATATAACTCAGACAATCATATTTATCGTCTGTTTCGCCTTCGCGCGCTGCCGGAGCAGAGATTCCGTCACGATACAAAAAATACCCGTCGGGAGTCAGATAAGCCTTATCCCAGTCACCGATATCTTCCGTTACCATTGCTATTTGACCGAGCTTTGCCAGATTATCCCCTTCACCGGAAAGTCCAGGTTCATCATCATTCTTACAAGACACCGCCGTTAGCACAAGCAGTATCCATACAAAAAGATTTTTCGTTCTCATACATAATGTTTTTAAGTTTCATGGAAAATGTAGCGTCATTCGTTTAATTAAAAAAAGCATAATTATGCATTATATACCAAACAGATGTTTACGAATGCTAAGCAGGCAAAAAAAAGGATTATACTGTCTGTTTTTATTAACCAAAATAAACAAATGTTCTACATCTGCATTCCGCTCAAACAATCAAAAAGCATGAGAGCCGGACGATGCACACCCGGCAGGCAATAAAACAGAAGAAAAACGACAGACTTTACCAAGCGGACAGATCAGTTCGTCCATACGATCTCATCATAAGCGCATCCTTCCTCGTCCACGGATTTCCAGGCCTTTCCATCCAATGAAAACTCCATGACCTTGCGCCCGATGCCGCCGGTTTCAAAAAGAACGGTCAAGGTTCCCGGACGGTCGTAATTGGCAGACACCGACAGGGCACGGCCGGCAAACGTGGAACACGGCTCGTCGAAAGCAGGCTCGCCGTTCTCTTCCAGCAGATACATCCCGCTCACACCGGCACGGACCACGATATATCCGCACTGCCATTCATTGTCCTTATCCATAAAGGAGAAAGGTATCAGTCCTTCAGCCTCCACATCGCCAAGCGCATGGAATCCGCTATAGATGCCATATACCACAGGAGTCCATTTTCCGTTCCCATTATTTGCGGAAAACAGCAGACTTTCCGTTCCCGTATAGGCACCGGGATAATCGCCGAACATTTCCGCTTCCAAACCTTCCGGCAACGGATATTTATATAGCGGTGCCGGCATAATATCGCGCGAAGAGGTTGAAACATAATCATTCCGCTCCAGATGGTCAGAGATGATCTCAAGCGTATAATCCTCCCCGTCAACGGCATGAAGCGCACCTACTCCTGACGGAGAGGCAAACAAGGCAAGCGTAGGATATCCGCCCAACCTTTTCCATTCCGAGGTGCAGAAGTCGAAAAAGACGGGACACTGCATCCCTCCGATTTCGCTCAGTCCGCACAGGCCATAGCACTCCCAGCAGGACACGGCGGAATGAAAGTCCGGACATCCGTCAAGCGTCCACCGCGTTTCCGGCTTTGCGTTCCACATGCATTCCGCCGTGCCTCCACCACGGGTAATGCCATACAGCCGGGCTTCTTCAGGAGTAGCACCGTCTTCCACGTACAATTTCCCCACATGCATCATTTCTCCGCTGCGCATCACCAGCACCTCCACCCGCGATTCGGGCTTCCGGTAAGGCAGACGGATAGAGATGCCGTCAGAAGCCGACTCCATGATTTCGGCCCTGTAACCCTTGATGTAACCTTCCGGAAAGCCCGGCTCGTTCAGGTCCCAATAAAACTCCAGCATCACATCATCGGTATCCAGATAGCCGTCACCCAAAAGATGCACGGTTTCGCCCGGAGAAAGCGTCTGTCCCTCCTCCATCAGCCTTGCATTTTCAATGAATTGCGGTTCGGATGCCCCTTCGTCATCCTTGCATGCCGCCATGCCCATTGCAAAGACTGACACCAGCAGAACCAGCCCTAAACGAACGTTTGTTTTCATAGCTTTGTTTCTTTAAATTCAGCAATTTATCCGTTTAACAAAGATAAGCAAAAGCAATGACAAAATATCAAAATTTTTGAAAAAGAAGCGGGATACGTCATCCTTTATTTACATCAGTTTCTCCGAACCGTTTGGTAAAGTTATGAGTTTTTTATAACTTGCCGCTGTGTTTATTACAGTTACTATTGCCCATGAAACTACTGTACCAGGATTTACCTTTTCCAACAGACAGTCATATACATTATTACATAGAAGACCTTCCCCACTTTATCGTGCCAAGGCATTACCATCCGGCTATCGAAATCATGTATATCACCGGTGGCACCGGAACGCGCTTTGTCGGTGACAATATAGAGTCCTACGAAGAAGGCGATGTATGTATGATTGGCCCCAATCTCCCTCATGAATGGCGCAATGACCATGCTTATTTTGACAAGGATTCCAGACTTCGTGCCACATGCATTTGTCTGTTTTTCAGACAGGAAATATTTGAGCCCAATTTTATCCGGCTGTCCGAGATGAATGATATCCGCAAACTGATTGAAATGTCCCGGAGAGGACTGAAATTTACAGGAAACTCCAAACAGGAAATAGCCCGTTTCATCAGCCATTCAGTTCATGACACAGGAATGCAGAAAATCATCAACCTTCTTTCACTTCTCAATCTGATGGCCTCATCCTCTGAATACGAACTGCTGGCCTCCGTCGGTTTTACCGAATCCGTAAATTCAGAAGATTTCGAACGGTTCAACAAGATATATAAGTTTATGGTAAGCAATCTGGCCAATCCGATCAGGCTGGAAGATGTTTCATCACTAGTCGGTCTGACACCGACAGCTTTCTGCCGCTACTTTAAAGAACGGACCAAGAAAACGTTTGTAGAATACTTGAATGAGATGCGCATAGGATATGCAAAAAAATTGCTGCTCGAAGATAAGATGAAGATTTCTACCATAAGCGGAGAATCCGGTTTCTCCAATCTGTCCAACTTCATGTCCCAATTTAAAAAGATTACGGGGATGTCCCCGTCCCAATACCAGAAGAAGTTTGGAGTAAAGACTCAGCACATCATGTAACCTTTCCGGCCGTGTCTTCGTTTCAGACTCCATTCCGGCAGGCTCCTGCCGACTCATGACAAATAAATGATAATATACCATGATTTTCGGGAAATATAAAGGAAAGTATGTTTTCCCGATTGGCGTATCTTTGCCGTATACAGTAATTGATGGAACAAATATTATCAATCATGGAAGACACAAAAATCATATTGCCGGAATTGATATTCAACGGCAAAGAACTGATCGGAGAGAAAGTAGAGAAATCAGCCCGCAGACTGAAAGACTTGAAGGGCGTATTCGAGGATGAAGCCGCATTCGAAGCAATGGATCCGGAACAGACCGTTTATCGGGTGTCCAGCATTCTTCCGGTACAAGAAGGCACTCCGGGAGGATTGTTCATGGGAATAACTTACCTCATGCCAGGTAAGGTAGGAGATGAATATTTCATGACAAAGGGACATTTTCATGCCCAAGCGGACCGCGCTGAGTTTTATTGGGGAGTGGAAGGAGAAGGCGTACTGATTCTGATGGACAAATCGCGCAAGGTATGGGCCGAACGCATATATCCGGGCAGCCTTCATTATATATCCGGAGGAACAGCTCATCGGGTGGCAAATGTGGGCAACAGCACACTTGTCTTTGCTGCCAGTTGGCCTTCGGACGCAGGACATGACTACGGAACTATCTCCCGATGCGGATTTGCACGCCGCTTGAAAGAAGTGAACGGAAAAGCCCAACTCATTTAGAAAACGAATCCATGCTCTACATAGGGATAGATTTGGGTGGCACCGTCATCAAGATCGGGCTGGTGAGTCAAGGAAATGTCGTTGGCTGCCGCAAGCTTGACGCTGATTCGGGAAACGGACTGAAGCCTCGCCTGCAACAGATTGCCGATGCAGTCGGATGCCTGCTGAGTGAAACCGGAGTCTTGCCGGAGCATTTGGGAGGAGCTTTTCTTGCATTTCCCGGCATAATCAATGTGCGCAGCAAACGGGTAGTTTCTACAAACGCCAAGTACGACGACGCTCCTTCTGTCGATTTGCAGCGCTGGTGCTTTGAACATTGGGGCATCCCTTTTGCCATTGACAACGATGCCCGTGCCGCAACTGTCGGCGAATGGAAATACGGTGCAGCGCGCAACAAGGAGAATGTTGTCATGATGACAATAGGTACGGGTATCGGCACCGGTGCCGTAATTGACGGCAGACTGCTTTACGGGAAACACTGCAAAGCCGGAGCCTTAGGCGGACATTTGGTAGTTGACTATCGGGGACACCGGTGTACATGCGGCAACATCGGATGTGTTGAAGCGCATGCTTCTTCATTCTTTCTGCCTCAAATCATCCGCAACAACGAACGGCTGAATCCGGCATTCCGGACAAACACCACCAATTATGACTTCAAACATCTGTTCAGAGAAGCCGCTTCCGGCAATGCCGATGCCAAAGCCGTAATTGAAGACTGCATGGATGTCTGGAGTGCAGCCATCGTGAGTTATATCCATGCCTATGACCCTCAGACGGTAGTTTTGGGAGGAGGAATAATGAACAGCAAAGATATTATTTTGCCCTATATACGCAAAAAAGTCCGTTCGCTGGCCTGGTGCCCCGACGGAGAAGTGGATATCGTTGCCTCAGCGCTTGGCGATAATGCTGCGTTGGCAGCTGCTGAATATTATTTTGAAAGACAACCCTTATAATGCAATATGATTATGCAGAAATATTTGAAAGATAACAATAAATCGAACTATGACAAATATCCGACCGTTCAGGTGTCGGGAGAAGAACATAATTGCACAACCGGATGGAAAGAAGTGACAGCAGGACTGCATGCCCTGCTGCAACAGCGGAAAACGAATGTACTGATCGTAGAATGCTATCAGGGAGTAAGCGACCGCGAAGTGCTGAAAGCTTTGCAGAGCGGTTTCCCCGGATCCCGTATCTTTCAGTCTGCCCTGGCCATGAAAAATGAGGCAGAACTGTATGAAGCCATAAAAGATGATGTGACCGATGATGAGATATTCGGTTATCTGACACGCCACACGATGAAAGTTTATTTTGATGAAGCCAAGATGAACCGCATGCGGGATGAAATAGCTGGCTCTGACTCCGCTTGCACCATTGTTTATGGTGTGGGGGCTTCCTATGTCTGTCAGGACCTGTCCGCTGTCATTGCTTATCTTGACATGGCACGTTGGGAAATACAGCAGCGCTTCCGTCACGACGAAGCGGCCAACATAGGCTTTCACAACGAAAAGCAGCGTGCCTCCCTCCAATATAAACAAGCCTTCTTTGTAGATTGGCGGATTTGTGACCGGTGGAAAAAACAGATCTGGAAACGGATTGATGTATTCATTGATACGAACAAGGCGGATGACCCCAAAATGGCACCAGCATCATCTGTGATGAAAGGACTGGATATCGCCGCCTCACGCCCGTTCCGCGTTGTTCCTTATTTCGACCAGGGACCATGGGGCGGCCAATGGATGAAAGAAGTGTGTGACCTTGATAAAAACGCAGTAAATTATGCCTGGTGCTTCGACTGTGTGCCCGAAGAAAACAGCCTTTACCTGGGCTTTGGAAACATACGCTTTGAAATCCCATCCATCAATCTGGTATTCATGCATCCGGTCCAACTGCTCGGACCGAATGTTTACGGAAGGTTCGGAGATGAATTTCCCATTCGTTTTGATTTCCTCGACACGATGGAAGGCGGAAACCTAAGCCTCCAGGTACATCCGCTGATAGAATATATCCAGGAAAAATTCGGCATGCACTATACACAAGAAGAAAGCTACTATATTCTGGATGCCGGAAAAGATGCAAAGGTCTATTTGGGACTGAAAGAAGGAGTCAATCCGGAAGCGATGATTCATGAACTGCGCCAGGCCCAGAAAAGCGGCACTTTTGACGCAGAGAAGCACGTGGGCATATATCCGGTAAAGAAGCACGACCATGTGCTGATTCCTCCCGGAACCGTCCACTGCTCAGGCTCGAACAGCATGGTGCTGGAAATAAGTGCCACTCCGTACATCTTTACATTCAAACTGTGGGACTGGGGAAGATTGGGACTCGACGGACGTCCCCGCCCGATCAATATAGAGCATGGCAAGAATGTCATCCAATGGGAACGTACAGAGAACTGGGTAAGAAAAGAGGCTATCAATTGCTTTATTCCTGTGGCTGAAGGAGAAGGATGGCGCGAAGAGCGGACAGGACTGCATGAACGAGAATTCATTGAAACTCGCCGCCATTGGTTCACCGGAAAAGTCTTCCATCAGACGAACGGATCCGTTCAAGTATTGAACCTGGTAGAAGGACGTGAAGCCGTTGTGGAAAGTCCCTCAGACAGTTTCGAACCTTTTGTTGTCCATTATGCTGAGACCTTCATTGTTCCATCTGCAGTAGGCACTTATACAATAAGGCCTTACGGAGAATCAGAAGGAAAAGAATGTGCAACCATTAAAGCTTACATACGAAAATGACAAACAATAATCTGACTTTTAATCCGGGACTTGAAATAGTCCCCACATTCTCGCCTCTTGGCTTTAAATACGGAAAAGATGTATTCGGACCGCAGGTCGAAAACCGGATGCTGGATGACATCCGCAAAAGCCTGATGGATCCGGACTGCAAAGGACCTTCCATCGTATATTCCATTGCCATGGATGTAGGAAAGATAAAGCATAAGCCACTGCTAGAGAAAATGCATCTGCTCTATGGTGTAGTCACTTACGCAGCCGGCCGTTTGGGAAAAGAACCCATCCGCAGCCAAGGTCATATCCACAAGGTTTCACCCTACAGCAGATGGTCCACACCCGAAGTGTATGAAATCTGGTCGGGAGAAGCTATCATCTATATGCAGGAATATGCAGAAGACAATCCCGGCCGTTGTTTTGCGGTATACGCCAAGGCCGGCGACGTTGTAATCGTTCCTCCTTATTGGACACACGCCACAATCAGCGCAAATCCGGAACATCCCCTGACATTCGGTGCCTGGTGCGACCGTGACTACGGATTTGTATACGAAGGTGTGCGCAAACATGGCGGCATTGCGTGGTTCCCTGTATTCAATGCCCGAAATCAGATAGAGTGGAAAGCAAACGGCAACTATCACGCGTCGGACCTTTGCTGCAAAGGTCCGAATGACTATGCAGCATTAGGAATAAAGAGAGGAAAGAGTATCTATGCGATTTTTGAAGAAAATCCCGATACGTTTCTGTTTGTTCCTTCACCCCAACTGAAGGAGGATGTATGGAAGAACTTCGTACCTTGAACATAAAGCAACAGGCTATGAAACAGGAAAACAACCGACATAAAAACACCTTGCAAATCTACGTAATAGCCTTAATCGCTGCTACAGGCGGGCTATTGTTCGGATTTGATACAGGTGTCATATCCGGAGCCATTCCTTTTTTACAGAAAGATTTCGGGATTGACAACGGAATGATTGAACTGATCACCACAGCAGGGCTCCTCGGAGCAATAGCCGGGGCATTATGCTGCGGCAAGATTACGGACAAACTCGGGCGCAAGAAGATTATCCTCGCGGCAGCAATCATCTTTGCGTCAGGCGCCGTATGGTCTGGCTTTGCCCCAAACCCGTCGAATCTGGTTTTATCCCGCTTTTTCTTAGGGATAGCCATCGGCGTATCCTCATTTGCCGTACCGCTTTATATTGCAGAAATATCTCCAGCCAATATCCGCGGCACGCTGGTGTCTATGTTCCAGCTTATGGTAACATTGGGCGTATTGGTTTCTTATCTGTCCGATCTGTTTTTCGCAGACGAATCTGATGCAAGCTGCTGGCGACAGATGTTTTATGCCAGCCTGCTGCCTGCCTTGATCCTGCTGACAGGAATATTCTGTGTACCGGAAAGCCCCCGCTGGCTGATCAGCAAAGGACAAAAGGAGAAGGCCCTTTTGATTTTAAGAAAAATAGAGGGAACCGGGAATGCAGAAAAAGTGGCTCATGCCATCAATGAGGAGATGAGAAAAGATGCGGATCAGAAAACTAAATGGAATGAACTGTTCAAGCCGTCCTTGCGCACCCCGCTGTTTATTGCCGTGGGCATCATGTTCTTCCAGCAGTTTGTCGGCATCAATACGGTTATCTATTACAGTCCTAAAATATTCTTTATGGCAGGATTCGACAGTGCGGTATCCGCTATATGGGCGACAGTGGGTGTAGGTATAGTCAATGTAGCTGCAACGCTTGTTTCCATTTATCTTGTAGACAGGCTGGGACGCCGCAAACTCTATTTTGCCGGACTTACAGGCATCACACTATCATTAGCAGCTTTGACCATCAACTTTATATTCATCGACAAGTCCGGAAATGCCGGCCAATGGCTGTCTGTTGCCCTTATGCTCGTTTACGTGGCTTGTTTTGCTGCCAGCATCGGCCCGCTGGGTTGGCTGATCATATCAGAAGTATTTCCACAACGGGTGCGCGGTCTGGGCACATCAGTCGGCTCTCTTGCCGTTTGGATATTCAACAGCATTGTTTCCTTTACCTTTTTCAAGATGCTCAATGCACTGACCATACCTGGTCTTGAACTGACAGTTGGCGGAGAACAGACAGGAAATCCAGCCGGAGTCTTCGGACTCTATGGAGCCATCGCAATAGCAGCCTTAATCTGGGGATATTTTTATATACCTGAAACAAAAGGAATGTCATTAGAGGATATAGAAGACTTCTGGCACAATGGCGGGAAGGTGCGGAACCTTACCAAAAAGCGACAACATTAAAATACAAAAAGAAGAAAATATCCGCCATTTGTCAATTCCCATTTCTGGTGCGCTATCAGAATAGGAGCATGCATATTTTCATATATTTGCAACAGACTAAATGCAAACTGACATGAAACGAATCTTAGTATGGAGCATCGGCTTCTTGTACGGGCTGAATCTTTCGGCTCAAACCACCGTATGGAAAGGAAAGACCTGGGAAGCCTATATTTCAGACAATGGCTGTCTGGAACAGATTATATTCAAGAAAAGCGGGAGAAACGACACGGTTCCCTTCTTTCGCGAAGGAAAGCACACCGGACCTTCTTTCTACGTAGCAAAGGAAGGGAAAACGATGACCGCCCAATGGATGCCAAACGGCTACCGTTCATACCGTGCCGTAATTGACGCAGTAGAATGCCGCATGACCTACAAGGACTGGCACGGACAGCCGGCTCTGGAGGTGACGCTGCTCAACTGTGGCCATGTTACCTTTCAACCGGAAAAAGCTGGGCTGCGTCTGGGTATCGATACTTATATGGACAAATACCCCGATTGGTTCGGAAAGTATTTCCCTACACTGATGCGCAACGAAAAAACGCATTTCTTCGGTTATCTCCAGACGCCGTCAGGACAGATGCTAGGCATCGTGTCACCGCAACCCGTGGCATCGTGGAGCGTAGAATACAACTTGGGTTACCAAGACCCAGCTCCCCACTGGTTTATGGGACACCGCATCGAGTCGCTGAATCTGGACTTATTGAACACGCTACCCTTGCCCGAGCGACATCCACAGAACCTGTGGAAGCTGGAGCAAGGAGAATCCCGCAGCTGGACGATAGCCTTAATGGACATAGAGAAACCAGATATGTTTGAAGAAACCGTGCGCCGGGTGGCAGACATACCCATGCTCCGCTTACCGCAGACCGTCTGTACTCCCGGCGAACGGCTGTCGTTCGAAGTACTGGCGGACAAGGCAGACATCACCGTCCGCAACGACCGCGGCCAGACACTGCCAACAGACATAAAGAAGCAGGACGGTATATACCGCGTATCCTGCACCCTACCCGAAGCAGGACTGTATACTGTCCGCGCGACGGAGAAAAGCAAAGTGAGCGAAGGTGTACTCTCCGCCCATGCCTCATGGCAATGGACACTGGAACAAGCACGCCGCAGTGCCTGGAAATACCACCAAAAAGCCACTTCGCACATCGAGAGCTGGTATGGCTTTCATTCTGCTTTTTTGGCTGCACGCTATTTTCCCGAAAACGATCTGGACAACAAACTGCGCCAGCGTTTCGACTATCTGTTTGGCCTATTGCACGACATGAAGAAAATGACACCAAAGTATTATGCCTCGCGCATCCAAAACACATCGGGTACCATCGGCATGCTGGTGGACAAATACGAAGCCTACAGCGACGTATCCGACCTGGAAAAGGCTTCCTGTCTGGGCGACTGGCTGATAAACACATGGCAACGCGAGGACGGTGCCTACATGAACCACGGCACGGTCTATACCAGCGTCATCTATGTAGCAAAAAGTATGCTTGAACTGACCCTGGCAGAACGGAAGGCCGCAGCCCGTGACATCCGTTGGAAGGAAGCAGCCAAACGCCATTATGACTCAGCCAAACGTGCGATAGACCAGCTGGTAGCCTCGAAGGGTGACTTCAAGACTGAAGGAGAAATGACTTTCGAAGACGGCATGATTTCCTGCTCCGCCCTTCAGATAGGCATGCTGGGCTTAATGCAACAGGACGAACAAACCCGCAGACACTACACAAAGGCCATGCTCGACATCCTGCACAGCCATGATTGCCTGGCCCAGCTACGCGTACCTGATGCCCGTCGCCGAGGCGGTACGATGCGCTACTGGGAAGCGCAGTACGATGTAGAGATGCTGCCTAATATGTTCAACTCGCCTCACGGATGGAGCGGCTGGCGTGCTTACGCCACTTACTACGCCTATCTGCTGACGGGCGACGAGCGTTGGTTGCGCGAAACGTGGAATGCGATGGGAGCTTTTTCAAACCTGGTGAATTACCGAACAGGAGATCTACGCTGGGCGTTTATAGTGGACCCCTATCTGAAAGTGCGTCAGGCATGCAGTGCCGATACCCACGTAACGGAGGACTCCTTGAGTTTCGGCAACCCACATCCCTTCTTATATGACACCCGCAGTTTCGTGATAGGCGAACAATACGTGAACATGATCAGTGACTGGCAAACAGTAAATTCGCAGGACAACGACGTGCATGAAGTTTTCAAGTTTATGGGTGAGGCCATGCTGACCAATGCCTTCATTGTGGAACGTCCGGACGGAACAGTGGCCGGCTACAACTGCCGTGTGACACACCGCGGCAACCGCTTGCAAGTGGAAGCCGACGAAAAGCAGATCGTCAACCTGCACTGCAATCTGCGTAATGCCTTCACGGTTTCCTTCCGCGGAAAGGAGAAACAGTTAGAGGCGGGGTATCTGGGATGGGCTTTCGGTACGGATATATATTTAGAATAAAACATTTCATTGCATTTTAACAGAAAAACATATCGTAAAGGCTATAGCCTTACACATATTGCATACATCTTTAAATTATTGAACTTAATGAAATAAAAAACTTATGAAAAAACTGATCTTATGTATTTGCTGCCTGCTTTCTGCCTTTGCATGGGCGGACGAAGGACGGACAATCATCCCATTGAACGGAGAATGGGACTTTGAACAAACAGAGCAGGCTTTTCCGCCTAAGAAATTTACGCGTAAAATACCAGTGCCGGGACTGATACATCTGGCCAAGCCCAAAATAGCCCAATATGACGTATTTTTCAAGAAACCCGAATACGTGGAACTAAAAGAACAGTCAAACTTTCTGGAACAGAACTATACGCCCATGTACAGCTGGTACAAACGAAAACTGTTCATCCCAGCCGAACTGAAAGGACAGGAACTGTGCCTGACCGTCAAAAAAAGCCAGTATGTCACCCGCGTCTTTGTAAACGGACATCAGGTGGGTGAATCCATGGAGTGTTATACACCGATGGATTTCCATATCACGAATGCGGTGAAATACGGGGAAGACAACGAAGTGCTGATCCAGGTAGGCGACCGGGCATGGCTGCCGAGCGAAGCTGCCGGAGGAACGGACAAGGAAAAAGTACATTATCTGCCGGGCATTTGGGACGATGTGTTCGTAACCGCTACCGGAAAACTGCGGGCAGACAAAGTGCTGTTCCTTCCTTCGCTGAAAAACAAACAGGTTACGGTCAAGACGCTGGTGCGAAGTCTGTATCCCTCACAAATGCTGTACGGCGACAGAATGCAGGACGACTGCAAAATCACATTCCGCATCAAAGAAAAGAGCACGGGACAGATTGTAAGCGAAAAGACAATTGAAGGAAAGGCCAAAAGAGATAACCGGACTTATTTTGAAACAACCTTAGGCATCGCAAATCCCAAAGCCTGGACTCCCGACACACCTTTCCTGTACGAGGGCGAAGTCCTGGTTTATGAAAAAGGCAAGCTGACAGACCGGTATGCCGCAAATTTCGGGATGCGTGACTTTTCGAAAAAAGGGCGGTTCTTTACACTGAACGGAGAGAAATTCTATCTGCGAGGTTCAAACATCACCTTGCAACGCTTCTTTGAAGATCCGGACTGCCGCGATCTGGCGTGGAACAGAGAATGGGTTAAAAAACTGATGATAGACCTGCCGAAGTCTGTAGGATGGAATGCCATGCGCATATGCGTCGGCATTGTTCCCGACTTCTGGTATGACCTCTGTGACGAATATGGCATCGTGCTGCAGAACGAATGGCTTTATTGGCAGAATCACGGATGGGACGATGAAATACGCAAGGAATACACAAACTGGGTGTGGAGCGACGGAAATCACCCCAGCATTGTCATCTGGGATGCCATCAATGAAAACTGGGACAGCTATATCGGCAACGAGCTGATTCCTGAACTGAAAAAGCTGGACCCTACCCGCATTTGGGATGCAGGCTACATGACATCTGACCAAATGGGAACGAATGACGAGATGGACGAACCCCATCCTTACCGCGCGATTACACTGATGCACTCCAGCAAGTTGAACGAATATTTCAAGAAGAATCCCTATAACCTGGGAGCCTTGCACGACAATTGGACAGGCTTTTCATCCATTCTGACAGCAGGGGTGCCCCAACTGGTCAACGAATACGGATGGATATGGCTGTGGCGTGACGGACGCCCCTCCAAACTTACGCTCAACAACTACAACTTTTATTTGGGTGAAGATGCAACTCCCCAACAACGGCGCGAACTGCAGGCATACTGGCTGGAACTCGAAACCGAATGGCTGCGCACCGAACGTTCCATCAGCGGCATTCTGGCTTTCTGCCATCTGACAAACAATTATGGTTTCACCGGCGACTGGTTTGTCAATGACATCAAGGACTTGGAACCATCTCCAGCCTTCCGCTGGTTCAAACACTGCTTTGCGCCCACTGCGGTTTTCATCGACCTTGCAGACCGCCGTTATGCCAAACACCTCGAACCGCTGGAACCGGGCAGCGACCTTTGCTTCAACCTGGTAGGCATAAATGACCTGAACAAGGGGAAGTCAGGAAAAGTCTTGCTGAAACTGCTGGACGATAAAGGAAACACGGTCATGACGCAAGAGGAGTTCATCCAAATAGCTCCTTTCGGGAAACAGCTTCACCCCTGCTCGATCAAATTACCCGAACAATCGGGAGGCTATCTGCTGCTCGCAGAATACTATGACGGCGCTGCATCAGAGCCAGTGCTCAGCCGCCGTTATCTGAAAATCGGACAGAGAGCAAACTCGTTCAAAGACTTTTTCGACTATGAATTAAAGCAGTAACCATCACTGACCTACATAGAAGGTGTGCCGGCATGTTTGATTTCTTCAGATACGGCACACCTTCTTTCTTTTACAAACGAGAAAACCGATACACCATTGCACTTGACAAAATGCCATTCTGCCATTTCAAAGGCCTGAGAATCGCCCGCATTCAGACCAGAAGCAACGGAATGGGAAATTCGGGAAAGACGAGAAAAGACAAACGACCGGCATGTCCGAACAAACCGGTTCTGCATGTCAAAACGGAAGGAAAAGTTTTTCGTCCGCCCTGTTTCGAAAGGGAAATGCGCCATAGGCAAACATTCGGACAATCCGAAAACCTCGCCATTCTGAAACATTCCGGACAAAAAAGAAGGATAAAAAGCAGGGTCTGAAAAGATGACGGGACATTTTCCGCCACATATAAGGTCATCCGGACAAAGATGACGGGAAACTTTTATCAAAACAAGCCGTTATTTTCACACGCTTATACGCCCCAATCCTCCCGGCCAGTCCGGAACCGCCCCCTTCACAAGGCGTATGAACGGGGGTTCCGATTATATTTCTTTAAGAAAGCATCTCCAGAAAGCGAAAAACGCGTCGCGGTGCGGAAAGTAAAAGAGGCTTTCTGCTTACATATTGCAATGCAGTTCCAGTCCGTCGTAAGCAAGATGCACATTGGCAGGAAGCGACTTTTCAACCTCCGCATGAAGGCCTATCTGATGGCTCATGTGGATAAGCCACGTGCGGCCCGCCCCGATTCGTGCGGCCTGCGCAAGGGCTTCCGAAAGCGACTGGTGCGTCCAGTGCGGCTCGATGCGCAGGGCGTTCATCACCAGACAGTCCAAATGCTGCAAACAGGCATACGAAGTGTCGGGCATGGAAAGCATGTCCGTAATCCACGCCATCGGACCGATACGGTATCCCATGATAGGCAAAGGGCCGTGCATCACGCGGAAAGGCACCACCTCCACCGAGTTGCCCTGCATGTTGCTGACCGTGAAGGGAACGCCCTCCGCGATCTTTTCCAGCGGAATGTGCGGCACGCCCGGATAAAGATGCTCCGTAAAGCAGTAAGGAATGCGCCTTTTCAGACGCTCGGCGGTATCGCTCTCGGCATAGACCGGAATGTCACGGAAATGGCAGAAAGGGCGCAGATCGTCAAGTCCGCCCACATGATCGTAATGCTCGTGCGTTATCAGCACCCCGTCGATCGGACGGTAATCGTTCAGCCGGAGCATCTGCTGGCGGAAATCCGGACCGCAGTCGATGAGAATGCGCACGCCGTCCGCCTCTACCAGTCCGGAACAGCGCAGGCGGTTGTCCCTCGCGTCCGTGCTTCTGCACACCTCACACGTGCATCCCACCTGGGGAACCCCCGTAGAAGTTCCGCTTCCCAATATCGTAATCTTCATGTCCATCCTGTTCTGTTAATCTGAATCTTATTCTATCACATTCACCTCGGGCGAAATCGCTATGCCGAACTTTTCCTGTACCGAACGGACCACTTCACCGGCCAGCCGGAGCACATCGCGCCCCGTAGCCCCTCCCCGGTTGACAAGCACCAAGGCCTGGCGGTCGTGTACGGCGGCAGGTCCCAAAGACTTGCCTTTCCACCCGCACCGGTCTATCAGCCATCCGGCCAGCACCTTCACACGCTCTCCCTCCAGAGGATAGGAAGGCATGTCGGGGTATTCCCCGCGCAAGCGTTCAAACTGGCTCCGCGGAATGACCGGATTCATGAAAAAGCTTCCGGCGTTTCCCATGACCTCCGGATCGGGGAGCTTGTTCTTCCGGATTGAAATGATCACCCGGCGCACGTTGGCAAGAGTCGGCACGGCACCTTCTTTCTCCAGTTCGGCGCGCACGTTGCCGTAATCAAGACGAAACACGGGGCGCTTGCTCAGGCGATAAGTCACCCCCGTCACAAAATACTGCCCTTTCAGCTCTTTCTTGAAGATGCTCTCGCGATAAGCGTAGCGGCATTCCGCATTGGAGAAACGGCGCTTCTTTCCCGTTCCGGCCTCAACCGTGTCTACCGATACGATCAGGTCTTTCGCCTCGGCTCCGTATGCGCCGATGTTCTGCACCGCCGAAGCTCCCACCTCACCGGGTATCAGCGACAGGTTCTCGGCTCCATACCATCCGCGCTCCACCGTATAGGCAACAAAATCGTCCCACACAACGCCCGAGCCTGCGCGAAGTTCGATCCATTCCCCGGTTTCAGCCACCGTTTCGATCCCCCTCACGGCCGAATGCAGGATCAATCCGGGATAGTCTGAAAGGAACAGCAGGTTGCTTCCGCTTCCGATATGCAAAAAGGGAAGACGAAGCCCTCCCGAAGAAAGGAAGGCGCACAACTCTTCTTCCGACTTATACTCAATGAAACGCGCCGCCTTCACGTCCATTCCGAACGTGTTGTGAGCAAGCAGGGAATAGTCTGTATATTCAGTCATACAATCAATCGCTTAAATCTTCAAACTTTACCAGACGCCACAGCCCGTTTCTCCGCGAGAAATGCAGCGTGTTGTTGAATCCGTTTCCGAAGCCCTTGAATTCCATTATCTTGCGGTCTGCATTTTTCTGCTCGGGCTGGCCGTAATGCACATTGGTCAACCGTTCTTTCATCATCGGCGGACGGAAAGCGAACCACTGCCCCTCATCGAGCGTGGTTTCCAGAATCTGGAACTCGTCTTCCGGATCGACCGTAACGAAAGCCAGCGGACTGGACAGGCGTTCGCTCTGGAACACCGAATCGCACGAGAACTTCTTGTAGAAAGCAAAGAAATCTTCCTTCCCGTCTTCTTCTTGCGCCAGCCGCTCAATATTTATCGCCTCAAGAAACCACGAACTCCGCTTGCGCTCAAAATAATAGCGCTTGATCTTTCCTTCATGCAGATAAATCCAGTCGACCTGCACGCTCCGCAAGCTCGTGTCCTTCTCCACCTCCATGTCTTCTTCCGAATCGAAAAGCACGGTATAGGCCTGCTCTTTGCTGAAGAGCGGATCGTATTTCCATTCTTTGCGCTGGATACGCACCACTTCTTCTCCCTTGTAAAACGAAAAAGGAAAAACCACACGCGACTTCTGGAACTTAGGCTCCGAAGCGAAGTTATAGAAAAAATCGGCGAAACTCTCATCAGCCGACGCCGGAACTTCTTCCTCCGCAACCGCAAGCGTGTCCTGAACCGAATCAGGCACCATAGTCAAAGAATCAATCTGCTCAGTCAAAGTTTCAAAAGGACCGGCTTTCTTCTTGCCACCTTGGCAGGATGCCATCAGTATCACCAAACAACACCCGAAAATCAATGTTTTCATTTACTATACTCAAATGTTGGGTGCAAAAATACCTTTTTTTTCGTTTCGGTGTAAAATAAAATAGGACTTTTCTTTTTTATTACTACCTTTGCACTCAGCAAAATAATAATAGCAAGAACTATGTTAGCAAAAATAGAAGAACTGCTTCATGAAGTAGAAGGCATGACTGCCAGCAACGCTGAAGAACTCGAAGCTCTTCGCATCAAATACTTAAGCAAGAAAGGGGCGATCAATGCGCTGATGGCGGATTTCCGCAACGTGCCCGCCGAACAGAAGAAAGAAGTGGGCATGAAACTGAACGAACTGAAGAACCGCACGCAGGAACGCATCGCGGCCCTGAAAGAAATGTTCGACAACCAGGACAATGACACCGAAGGCATCGACTTGAGCCGCACCGCCTACCCCGTCGGACTGGGAACGCGCCACCCGCTTTCCATCGTAAGGAATGAAATCATCGACATATTCGGACGGATGGGATTCACCATCGCCGAAGGCCCGGAAGTGGAAGACGACATGCACGTATTCACGATGCTGAACTTTGCGGCCGACCATCCGGCACGCGACATGCAGGACACGTTTTTCGTTGAGTCGAACGCAGACGACGTGACCAAAAACATCATTCTCCGCACGCACACAAGCAGCGTGCAGGCCCGCGTGATGGAAAAGACCCAGCCCCCTATCCGCGTGATCTGCCCGGGACGTGTATACCGCAACGAGGCGATCAGCTACCGCGCCCACTGCTTCTTCCACCAGATTGAAGGGCTGTACGTCGACAAGAACGTATCGTTCACCGACCTGAAGCAAGTGCTCCTGCAATTCGCCCAGGAAATGTTCGGCCCGCAGACAAGAATACGCCTCCGTCCGTCCTACTTCCCGTTCACCGAACCGAGCGCGGAGATGGATATCAGCTGCCACATCTGCGGCGGCGAAGGATGTCCGTTCTGCAAATATACCGGATGGGTGGAAATCCTGGGATGCGGCATGGTAGACCCGGCCGTGCTTGACGCCTGCGGAATAGACAGCAAGGTATATTCCGGCTATGCGTTCGGCATGGGTGTGGAACGCATCACCAACCTGAAATACAAAGTGAAGGACTTGCGCATGTTCTCGGAAAACGACACCCGCTTCCTCGAAGAATTCGAATCGGCAAACTAAGGTTTCCACATACAGCACAACAGAGGCCACAGAAACAGGTGCGGGATAAGTTTATCCTCCTTGTGTCTGTGGCCTCTATAGCGCAACAAAAACTCCCAGGCCATGAAAAAAGACAGGCTCGCAACTCCCAGCTACTGCTTTATCCTGGCAGCCAATTTTCTGCTCTACTTCGGATTCTGGCTGCTGGTTCCGGTGCTTCCGTTCTATCTTTCGGAGATCTTTCAGGCATCCAACACCACTATCGGAATCGTACTGTCGTGCTACACCATCTCCTCGCTCTGCATCCGCCCATTCTCGGGATACCTGCTCGACACTTTTGCGCGCAAGCCCCTCTACCTGCTCGCCTACTTCACGTTTACGCTGATTTTCGCAGGATACATGATTGCCGGCATGCTGACACTATTCATCATATTCCGCGTCATCCACGGCTTCTCGTTCGGAATGGTCACCGTAGGCGGAAACACGGTGGTGATTGACATCATGCCTTCTTCCAGACGAGGCGAAGGACTGGGCTATTACGGGCTGGCAAACAACATAGCCATGTCCATCGGACCGATGTTCGGACTCTTCCTGCACAGCGGAGGGGCATCCTATACCACCATATTCAGCTATGCGCTCGGCTCATGCCTGCTCGGATTCTTTTCGGCATGTGCGGTAAAGACTCCCTACAAGGCTCCTGTAAAGCGCGCTCCGGTTTCGCTCGACCGCTTTATTCTTCTCAAAGGTATTCCGGCCGGATTCAGCCTTCTGCTCCTCTCCATTCCCTACGGAATGACAACCAACTACGTAGCCATGTATGCACGCCAGATTGGAATCACCGCAGAAACGGGATTCTTCTTCACACTGATGGCCGTCGGGATGGCAATCAGCCGCCTGTTCAGCGGAAGACTGGTCGACAAAGGAATGATCACGCAGGTGATAGCAGCCGGACTTTATCTGGTTAGCTTCTGCTACTTCATCCTGACCGCTTGCGGATGGCTCGTCGACTGGAACATCAGCATCGCAACCGCCCTATTCTTTCTTGTCGCGCTTCTGCTTGGAGTAGGTTTCGGAACCATGTTCCCGGCTTACAACACCTTGTTTGTGAACCTTGCTCCAAACAGCCAGCGCGGAACAGCCACAAGCACTTACCTGACATCATGGGACGTAGGCCTGGGAATCGGCATGCTTGCCGGAGGATACATTGCAGAAATCTCCACGTTCCGGGTAGCCTACCTCTTCGGCGCCGCCCTTACAGTGGTTTCTCTCTTCTACTTCCATTTCAAGGCCGGACCGCACTTCCAAAAGAACAGGCTGAGATAAGCGGGGGCGGACTAATCCTTATAGGTAAAGACAAAAATATGGGAGAAATGATTCTTTACCTTTTTTATCTGAACGGAAAGAATAAATGACCGGAAAAGGTCGGGATGACGCAAAAGAAAGCCTGGCAGAAAGGAAGCATACTGTTCGGGATGCTTCGCGATCTTGTCCATGTCGGCAACCATTATGTATGAAGCGTCGCGCGAAAGGTTTGCCGTACACTCATCAAACAACGAATGGAAAGGCGAGGCTATCACCGAAGAGATGCAAGAATCAACTTTCTCCGGCCCGGAAACAATCAGCAGGCTGTCTTTCTCCACCACAGGCTGCACCTTATCCAGCCGCTCCTCTATCGTCTGCATGCAGGAATCGGGCATGTACATTGCCCCGCTCAGATAAAAGACCTCGCTGTTCATGTTTACATCAAACTCGCTCCAGCATGGATGTCCGTCAACAAAGAAAGGAAGGGAGGCAGTGCGCCCATAAATTGTCAGATGATTGACTGACTTCGGCTGATGAATGGAAGAAAACACCGCATCGTTCCGCAGCGAGGCACCGTCTTTTTTCGCGTCAATCACCCGCTCGATCAGATTCTTCTGGTAACTGACAGCCAGCACTCCGCCCTCCTCATACACAGACAGGTAGTGCGCAGGATCCATCGGAAAAACTTCAATCTTTTCCCCTCTGTAAGTTTCCTCCTTCGACACAAAGTTCACATTGTATTTCCGGCGGACAGCTTCGACCAGCTGCCTTTTCTCTTCTTTCCCGGCATGAAAATACGACACTACGTCCGGTTTGCCGGGAGTATGGAAACTCACGAGCAGATGGTTCATCCGATTGCTCAGCCCATGCGCGGCAGAAGAAGAGTAATTGTTCAGATCGTTCAGCACATCAGCCACAAGCCCCGTCCGATGCAGCGTATCCAGCTGGGCGGCATAGGCCATATCAGAAAATCCGTGCAAGAAAAAGTCTATATTGTCTATTTCAAAAAGGCCATAACAATCAGCCGGAACATACTCAAGCAAATCAGCCCCCTGATTCTTGTCAGCCACACTCAGTCTGGCAAATCCGTAAAAGCCGATTCCGATGCAGAATAAAATGACGGAAAGTGCTACACCCAACTTCACGAGTAAACGTAGTTTCATACTTTACACTTCTTTATGCAGCAAAGATAACAAAAAATTTAAAAAGCACAAATTAAGATGAAGTTTTTTTAAAATTTGTATCATCTGCATTTTTCCAGGCGCAAATGCACTTCCGCCTGCGAAGCCCCCAGTGCAACCGCCTCTTCATAAGCCTCTTTAGCCTTTTCTTTTCTGTTCATTTCCAGATAAATGTCACCACGCATCAGCCGGATCTCCACATCACGGGGAGCAAGCTTCATCGCCTTTTCCAGATCGAGCATGGCCATATCCCAATGCTGCTGCTCCCATTCCAGATTGGCACGCATCTTATAAAGCGCCACGTCATCGGGAGTATTCTGTATAAGCAGGTTCAGCCGGTTGATGGCCGAAATATACCTTCCCTCCTTTTCATCGAGCACAACCATTCCCAGAAGTGCGGTCCGGTTCTTCGCGTCCTTGTCCAAGACCACATTATAATCAATGCGCGCTTCCTGATACTGCCGCTTCTGCATATAGATGTATGCACGGAACAGGCGCGCTTCGATATTTTCGGGCAGGAGATCGATGACATTGCAATAGTCCACGTATGCCTTATCGGTAAGATTCTCTTCCAGATACAGAGCAGCCCGGTTCAAAAGCATGGAAGTGGAATAGGGTATGATGTTCAACGCCATCGTATACGACTGGATGGCTTCATCCGCCTTTCCCAAACGCTTCTGAACAGTCCCCAGGTTAGAGAACAGCAGAGCGTTACGCGCGTTTGACGGATCCATTTTCAATGCCTTCTGAAAAAGAGCCTCAGCCTGCGCCAGGCTGTCTTTTTTTACACACGCCATCGCTTCTTCAACCACTTCGTTATAAGACTGGGCAAACAAACGGCCGTCAAAGAGAAAAAGGAAAAAGAGAATTATACAAAAGCGCACATAACTGATTGTCCGATTCATATTCAAAAAATTTTCCACGAAATAAGCAAACTTTCATGAAATGCACAAATGAAGCGGGCACAAAAGTCCTTCTGATAACTTTTTATATTACAAAACAAAAAAAACGGCACCCGCTTTTTATCCTTTTTCAGAATAAAACGGGGATGCCATTCTGTATCTTATCCGACGCGAAAAGACGTAAGGAATTACGCCCTCCTGATATAGTCAACGATCCATTCGCCCACTTCCTTCGTGCCATACTTCGCTCCCCCTTCTACCTGTATCTCGGGAGTGCGGACATTGGCGTCAAGCGAAGCGTCGACAGCTTTCCGTATCAACGCTCCCTCTTCCTTCAAGTCGAAATGCTCGAACAGCATAGCGACAGAAAGAATCTGGGCAAGCGGATTGGCGATATTCAGCCCTTTCGCCTGCGGCCACGAACCGTGGATCGGCTCAAAAACCGGTGTGCTTTCACCTGTAGACGCAGACGGCAGAAGTCCCATCGAACCGCTGATGCAGGAACCTTCGTCTGTCAGGATATCACCGAATGTATTTTCTGTCACCATCACGTCAAAGAAAGTAGGCTCCTGAATCATGCGCATAGCCGCGTTGTCCACATACATATAGTCGGTTGTCACTTCCGGATAACCGGGAGCCATTTCCTGTGCTATCTGCCTCCACAGGCGGGACGAAGCCAGCACATTCGCCTTGTCGACCACCGTGAGATGCTTGCGGCGCTTCATGGCATATTCAAAACCCACTTTCAGGATACGCTCTATTTCCGGACGGGTATACATGTTCGTATCATATGCCTTGTCGTTGTCCTGATACTTTTCGCCGAAATACATTCCGCCGGTCAGCTCGCGGATGCAAAGGAAATCAGCGCCTTCCACCAGTTCTGCACGGAGAGGCGACTTGTGAAGCAGGCATTTGAAAGTCTGCACGGGACGGATATTGGCAAACAGTCCCAGTTTCTTGCGCATGGCCAGCAGCCCCTGTTCCGGACGGACTTTTGCCGTAGGGTCATTGTCAAATCTCGGATCGCCCACCGCAGAAAACAGCACAGCGTCCGCCTCCCTGCAGATCCTGTATGTTTCCTCCGGGAAAGGATCGCCCACCTCATCGATGGCATGCGCTCCGCACAGCGCATCCTTATACACTACCGTATGGCCGAATTTCTCACAAACGGCCGTCATTACATTCACTCCCTGCACCGATATTTCCGGGCCGATACCGTCGCCAGCCAATACTGCAATTCTAAAATTCATGTTCAAGTTTCGTTTAAAAGTTATTCAAAATCATTTTCAATCATGTTCAGCATCTTGATAGTGGCCTTGATTGCCGCCTCTGTCTGGTCGGCATCAAGTCCGCGCGTGCGGAACTCGCGTCCTTCGCTATTCCACGTGATGACCGTCTGCACGAAAGCATCCGTACGCCCGCCCGGAGGAATGGACACCGCATAGTTGGTAAGCATGGGGAATTTACGTCCCAACGTTCCCTTATAGATCTTTCTCAAGGCCCGGACAAAGGCGTCATACTGTCCGTCGCCGGAAGAACTTTCCTGATAAGTTTTGCCGTCTATCTCGATGCTCAACGTGGCCATCGGCTTCAGCCCTTGCGCCAACGTTACAAAATAGCTCAGCAAGCGCACCTTATTCTTGTCGCTGTCGTGCTTCAGCACATCGCTGATGATATAAGGCAGGTCTTCTTGAGTGACCACCTCTTTCCGGTCGCCCAGCTCTATGATCCGCCGGGTCACCTTTTTCATGGACTCTTCGTCAAGCTCCAGACCAAGGCTTTCCAGATTCTTGCGGATATTCGCCTTGCCGGAATTTTTGCCCAAAGCATACTCCCTGACACGCCCGAAGCGTTCGGGAAGCAGATCGTTGCAATACAGGTTGTTCTTGTTGTCACCGTCGGCATGCACGCCCGCCACCTGCGTAAACACGCTATCCCCCACAATAGGCTTGTTGGGAGGAATCACGACTCCCGAATAAGACTCCACTACCCGGCTCACCTCATTCAGGCGGCTTTCATCAATATTGGTGACGGCATGGAAATGGTCTTTCAGAATCGCCTGCACGCTGGCAAGAGGAGCGTTTCCGGCACGCTCGCCCAAGCCGTTGATTGTGGTATGAAGTCCCTTCACTCCGCTCAGGACAGCCGCCAGCACATTGCTCACCGCCAGATCGTAGTCGTTGTGCGCATGAAAATCCAGATGAACGTCAGGATAACGTTTCCTCATCTTCCGCATGAACTCGATTACCTGAAGCGGGTTCAATATGCCCAACGTATCGGGAAGCATGAAGCGTTTGATGTTGCTCCCTATCAGTCCGTCCATCAGCCCGAACACATAGTCGGGCGAATCTTTTATCCCGTTGCTCCAGTCTTCCAGATACACGTTCACATCCATGTCCTGCTCATGCGCATAGTCCACCACCTGACGGATATCATCAAGATGCTCGGCAAGCGTCTTCTTCAGCTGAAAACGGCAATGCTTCTCCGAACCCTTCGTAAGCAGGTTGATGACCTTTCCTCCGGCCTGGCGAACCCAATCGACCGAAACGTGCCCGTCAACAAACCCCAGCACTTCCACCTTGTGCAACATTCCTCTGCGCGCGGCCCAATCGCAAATCATCCTGACCGCATTGAACTCTCCATCCGACACACGGGCCGAAGCCACTTCAATCCGGTCCACTTTCAGATCCTCAAGAAGCAGCCGGGCTATCATCAGCTTTTCATGAGGCACAAACGAAACGCCCGAAGTCTGCTCTCCGTCGCGCAAGGTTGTATCCATGATTTCTATTTTCGGATGATTCTCCATAATCTCATTCGTTTTGTTTTTAAACCTGCTCAGCCGCGCGCATGTTCGAAAGCCTCGATCTTATCCTTGTTTCCAACCAGGAAATCAATGTCGTCAAGCCCGTTCAGCAGGCAATGCTTCTTATATGCATTTATCTCAAAAGTTTCCGACTTGCCTGTAGCTCTGTTTGTAATGGTCTGCGCCGGAAGATTGACTTCCACCTCCGTCTTCGGGTCGGCATAGATGGAATCGAAAAGCTCTTTCAAGAAGCCTTCGCTCACCACCACCGGAAGCACAAAATTATTCAGCTCGTTGTTCTTGTGGATATCTGCGAAAAAGCTGGACACCACCACACGGAAGCCATATCCGGCGATGGCCCATGCCGCATGTTCACGGCTGGATCCGCTTCCGAAATTCTTTCCGGCCACCAGGATCTGACCGCCGTAAGCCGGATTGTTCAGCACAAAATCCTTGTTCAGCGAACCGTCCGGATTGTATCTCCAGTCGCGAAAAAGATTGTCGCCGAAAAATTTTTCTTCACGGGTTGTCGCTTTCAGGAAGCGGGCAGGAATAATCTGGTCAGTGTCCACATTCTCCAAAGGCAACGGAACACACGTGCTGACTATTATATTGAATTTCTGTTTCATGGTTAATATGCTGTTACATTAATGTTCTCGGGTCAGTAATCACACCGGTCACGGCAGCGGCGGCGGCCGTCAGCGGACTGGCAAGCAACGTCCGCGACCCCGGTCCCTGACGTCCTTCAAAATTGCGGTTGCTGGTAGACACGGCATATTTCCCGGCAGGAATCTTGTCGTCGTTCATTGCCAGACAAGCCGAACATCCCGGCTGGCGGATTTCAAAGCCCGCCTCCTCCAGCACCTTATCGAGTCCCTCCTCGCGAATCTGTCCGTCAACCATCCACGAGCCGGGAACCAGCCATGCAGTGATGTTGCCGGCCTTTTTCCGCCCTTTGACAATCGAAGCGAAGGCACGGAAATCCTCAATGCGCCCGTTCGTGCAGGCACCGAGAAAAACATAGTCCACCTTTTTCCCAAGCAAGGATTCTCCCGGAGCGAATCCCATATAGCCCAACGACTTCTCAAAAGAAGCCTTCTCAACGTCGGCCATTCCTTCCGTCGTCGGGATGCAGTCGGTTATCGCCATGCCCATTCCCGGATTTGTTCCGTAGGTAATCATCGGCTGTATGTCGGCCGCATCATAGCGCACCTCCTTATCGAATACGGCATCCTCATCGCTCTTCAGCGTTTTCCAGTAAGCCAGCACCTTGTCCCAGTCTTCACCTTTGGGAGCATACTCACGTCCCTTGATGTACTCAAAAGTCACCTCGTCAGGCGCAATCATGCCTCCGCGCGCCCCCATCTCGATCGACAGGTTGCATAACGTAAGGCGGCCTTCCATCGTCAGGCTGCGGATCGCTTCACCGGCATACTCCACGAAATAGCCTGTGGCACCGCTCGTTGTCATTTTCGACATCATGTACAGCGCAACATCCTTGGCCGTAACCCCTTTGCCCAGCTTGCCGTCGATCGTGATGCGCATCGTTTTCGGGCGGGACTGGAGAATGCATTGCGAAGCCATCACCATCTCGACCTCACTGGTGCCGATTCCGAAAGCCACCGCTCCCATTGCACCGTGTGTGGAAGTATGCGAGTCGCCGCAGACGATTGTCATTCCCGGCAACGTAAGCCCTCTCTCCGGACCTACCACATGAATGATTCCGTTCCGCTTGTCCATCATCCCGAAGTGAGTCAGTCCGAAGTCCGCCGCGTTCTTTTCCAGCGCATCCACCTGCGCCTTTGAAACCGGGTCTTCAATGGGCTTGTCCTGATCGTGGGTCGGCGTATTGTGGTCCGGCATGCAATAGATACGTTCGGGACGGAAACATTTCAGGCCTCTCGCCCGCATCCCTGCAAATGCCTGCGGACTGGTTACTTCGTGGCAATAAAGACGGTCGATATACAACTGAGTAGGTCCGTCATCTACCTTCTGCACCACATGTGCATCCCATATTTTGTCGAATAAGGTATTCATGAATCTAAAACTGTTATTTTCTGAATTTATTGATACAATCGATATAAGCCTCTACCGAAGCGGCAATGATGTCGGTGTTCGCTCCGAAGCCATAATACATCTGCCCGTCGTATTCCACCTGCATGTGAACCTTTCCTACATCGTCGCTTCCCTTGCTGATGGCCTGGATGGTAAACTCCTTCAAAGTCATCTGGCGGCGGATAATCTGCTTGACCGCCTTGATGGCAGCGTCAACGGGACCGTTTCCTGTGGCAGCCGCTTCAAAATGCTCGCCGCTGATGTTGAGCCCCAGACTGGCCACCGAACGCACGCCCACACCGCTCGTCACCTGCAGATATTCCAGCTTGATATGATGGTTCACATTGCGGTCGGCACCTGCCAGAACAAGGATGTCGTCGTCCGTAATGTCTTTCTTCTTGTCGGCCAGCTTCAAGAAGTCCTCGTAAACCTTGTCCAGCTTCTCCTGGCTCATCTCCACGCCCAATACATGCAAACGGTGCTTCAACGCCGCACGTCCGCTTCGGGCAGTCAGCACGATCGCATTGTCGTCGATGCCCACATCTTTCGGATTGATGATTTCGTATGTCTGCACATTCTTCAGCACGCCGTCCTGATGGATGCCCGAAGAATGGGCAAAGGCATTGCGGCCCACAATCGCCTTGTTGGGCTGCACCGGCATGTTCATCAGGCTCGAAACCATGCGGCTTGTAGGATAGATTTTCTGCGTATTGATGTTCGTGTCGACATTCAGATGCTTATGGCAGCGCAGAATCATGGCCACTTCTTCAAGAGCCGTGTTTCCGGCACGCTCTCCGATGCCGTTTATCGTTACCTCCACCTGCCGCGCACCGTTCAATACACCGCTGACGGTGTTTGCTGTGGCCATGCCAAGATCGTTGTGGCAATGAGTCGACAGGATTGCCTTGTCAATGCCGTCCACATGGTCAACAAGGTACTTTATTTTTGCTCCGTATTCATCCGGCAGGCAATATCCGGTGGTGTCGGGAATATTGACCACGGTAGCTCCGGCCTTAATGACCGCCTCAACCACACGGGCCAGGTATTCATTGTCGGTACGTCCGGCATCCTCAGCATAAAACTCCACATCATCCACATAGCGGCGGGCATACTTCACCGCGGCAACAGCCCGCTCGATAATCTCCTCACGCGTAGAATTGAACTTGTATTTGATGTGCGGGTCTGAAGTGCCGATACCCGTATGGATACGCTTATGTTTGGCATACTTCAAGGCTTCGGCCGCCACATCGATATCCTTTTCAACCGCACGTGTCAGCGCACAAATGGTGGGCCATGTCACCGCCTTCGAAATTTCAATGACAGAATTGAAGTCACCGGGACTTGAAACCGGGAAGCCAGCCTCTATCACATCGACTCCCAAAGCCTCCAGCTGTTTGGCCACCTGAATTTTCTCAACCGTATTCAACTGACAGCCGGGCACCTGTTCTCCGTCGCGCAATGTCGTGTCAAAAATAAACAATCTTTCGCTCATAAGTCTGTTGTTTTTAATATTGTTAGGTTCCTCATATCAAGCAAAAAGCCTTTCGCACATGGAAGTGAGAAAGGCTTTGTATCATTTTGTCCGCCATATTACGCACGCGACCCACTTCCCATTGGCTTTTCCAATAGAATAATAATCAGACCGCATAGCAGAATATGGATAAACAATGTACTCATGTTTCTATTTTTATTTTCGGATGCAAAGGTATATCTTTTTTTGAAACGGCAAAATAAAACAGTAATTTTTTAGTCGGCAAAAATTATAATTTATCACAAGCGAAAGTTCTTAACAGACTTTCTATTCAAATAATCCCCATATCACTGACAGAATGCTATCAGATGAGGGCGCATAACGCTTCCGCTTCCTCTCAGAAGCACGGCACATCCGGCAACTTCCGTACATCCGCAGGCATTCATGTCCGCGCTGCCCGCATACCTTTTATATTCCACATGCTGGAACATACATTCCAAAACGTGAAACATACATTCCACATGCCGGAATGTACATTCCACAATTTGGAATGCAAGATTGTTCTGCGCACCCTGCAAGAAATGCCTTGCACATTTGATTAAATTTTCGTTATTTTGGCAGACATCTTTCATTTAAAAACCATAAAGTTACAACAAAGCAAACAAGACCATGAAAAAAACATTATTGGCAACAGCCCTGGCCTGCATAAGCCTTTCGGAAGCGGATGCAGCCGAACAGCGGTTTATCCGCATCGCTACAGACAATACGGACCTGATTCTGCAAGTGGCGCCGAACGGACGCCTTTACCAGTCGTATTTCGGCGAAAAGCTTCTGCATGAAAACGACGTGGAGAACCTTCTCTGGGACATCCATGCCGGCTCCGACGGCAGCGTCACCCCAAGAGGATGGGAAGTGTACAGCGGTTCGGGCAATGAAGACTATTTCGAACCGGCAGTGGCAATCACGCACAGCGACGGCAATCCTTCCACCTACCTTTATTATGTATCTTCATCAACGCAGCAGGTGGAGGGCGGAACACAAACCACCATCAACCTGCGCGACGACAAATATCCGGTGGACGTGACACTGCACTACGTGGCCTATCCCAAAGAAAATGTCATCAAGACATGGAGCGAAATCAAGCATCAGGAAAAGAAGCCGGTATACCTCTCAAGATACGCTTCAACCATGCTTTATTTCAACCGTACGGCATATTATCTGACAGAGTTCAGCGGCGACTGGGCAAAGGAAATGCAGATGAGCACCCAGCAGTTGCAGCCGGGAAAGAAAATCCTCGACACAAAGCTGGGAAGCCGTGCCGCCATGCACATGCAGCCTTTCTTTGAGGTTGGACTCGACCAGCCGGCCGACGAGCAGAAAGGAGATGTGCTGATGGGCACCCTCGGATGGACCGGCAACTTCCGCTTCACTTTTGAAGTAGACAATGCAGGCAACCTCCGCATAATCCCTGCCATCAATCCGTATGCTTCAAGATATGAACTGAAAGCCGACGAAGTGTTCACCACTCCGGAATTCATCTTCACATTAAGCCACGAAGGTACCGGTGCGGGAAGCCGCAACCTCCAGGCCTGGGCAAGAAACTATCAGCTGAAGGACGGCAAGAAAAGCCGGATGACCCTGCTGAACAACTGGGAAAATACGGCTTTCAACTTCAATCAGGAAATTCTTGCAGGACTGATGAAAGAAGCAAAGCACTTGGGCGTGGACATGTTCCTGCTTGATGACGGATGGTTCGGAAACAAATATCCGCGCAAAAATGACCATGCAGGCTTGGGTGACTGGGAAGTGACTCATGACAAACTTCCCGGAGGCATCAAAGCATTGACAGACGCAGCTAAGGAAGCCGGAGTGAAGTTCGGCATCTGGATCGAGCCTGAGATGGTCAACCCGAAGAGCGAGCTGTTCGAGAAGCATCCCGACTGGGCCATCCACTACCCAAACCGTGACATGTATTTCTATCGCAACCAATTGGTGCTTGACCTGAGCAACCCCAAAGTGCAGGATTACGTTTACAGCGTAGTCGACAACATTCTGAAAGAAAACCCCGAAGTGGCCTATTTCAAATGGGACTGCAACAGCCCGATTACAAACATCTACTCGCCGTATCTGAAAGACAAACAAGGGCAACTGTATATCGACCACGTGCGCGGTGTATATAATGTGATGAAACGCGTAAAGGAAAACCATCCGGACATCCCGATGATGCTCTGCTCGGGAGGCGGCGCGCGCTGCGACTATGAGGCTCTCAAATATTTCACCGAATTCTGGTGCAGCGACAATACGGATCCGGTTGAAAGAATATTCATCCAATGGGGATTCTCGCAGTTCTTCCCGGCAAAGGCTATGTGCGCGCATGTAACAAGCTGGAACAGAAATACATCCATAAAGTTCCGCACAGATGTCGCGTCAATGTGCAAACTGGGATTCGACCTGGGACTGAAAGATTTGAGCAAAGACGAGCTGACATACTGCCAGGAGGCTGTGGCCAACTGGAAACGCTTCCAGCCCGCCATCATGGACGGAACGCAATACCGCCTTGTATCTCCTTACGAAAGCAACCACATGGCTGTAAACTATGTAAGCAAGGACAAAAGTCAGGCCATTCTTTTTGCCTACGACATTCATCCGCGCTTCCAGGAGAAACTGATGGCCGTAAAACTGCAGGGGCTCAATCCTGACGCCATGTACAAGATAGAAGAAATCAATCTGATGCCGCATACCGCATCAACTCTGAAAGCCAATGGAAAGGTGCTTTCGGGTGATTATCTGATGAAAGTGGGTCTGGACGTATTCGGATTTGCACAGACCCGGAGCCATGTGATATCCATCACGGCACAATAAACATTCATTTTTTCCTATATGACGAAGGTGCTGCAAACCATTTGCAGTGCCTTCGTTTTTTTGCTATGAAATGCGCAGCTCGTGCAGACAGGCTTCCACTTCTGTCATGCTTCCCATGTGTTTTCCCATATCATCAGAAAGCTTCACGCATTCCCTCCACTCCTGATTGACATTCATCTTGCAGCGCGAAAGCTTCATCACAATATTCGACGGACGATAGCCCGTGTCATTCGTCAGATTGGTACCGATGCCAAAAGAACATCTGATTTTCCCCGAACAATAGTTGAATATATGCAAAGCCTTTTCAAAGTCAAGGGCGTTGCTAAAGATTATGGTCTTGGTTGCAGGATCAATTCCCAGTTCCTTATAGCGGGCTATCAGCCTGTCGATGAACTCATATTCATTCCCGGAGTCACATCTCACCCCGTCAAACAGCTTGGCCTGCTTCCGGCTGAAATTGCTCAAGAACGAATCAGACGTATAAGTATCAGACAAAGCGGTTCCCAGATCGCCGTCATACACGTTCACCCAATTCTCAAGCGCCATATAATTGGCGTGCTTGTACCCGAACTGGGCCCCATGAAACATGAACCATTCGTGCGGATGGGTACCCATCGGCAGCATACTGTATTTCATCGCCAGATAACAATTGGAGGTTCCCGTGCAATACCGGGCATTCTTTTTCAGATAGGCAACAACTTTGTCCTGCACATCAAAAGAGAACCGCCTCCTCGTTCCAAATTCAGAAAAGAGCATCTTGTTTTCATTTGAAAGCTTCACCTTCTCGGCAAGCCTTACCATCCAGTCCGCATCATCAGGTATGCGGTTCATGAACTGATTCTTGATTTCGGAAACGATAGCCAGCAACGGCACTTCATACAAAGTAACCTTATAAAGAAAATCGGTCACCTCAATATGCAAATGTTTTTCTTCATCCAGATAAACTTCTATCTTCTGCGGATCGAATCGAAATGATGAAAGCCACTCCCAGTATACTCTCGGCAGGAAACGGCAATGCTTGCACATGTATTCCAGCTCATTTTCCTGAAGCACGACCAGACTCAGATTCTGTATTTCATTCTTCAAGGCCTCCAGAAACCCGAGGGTATATTCGGTTTCATCCCTGTCCTTAAAAGAAAAGGTTCCCATAGCATAAGGGAAAAGCTTGATGTACGCATACGAGGTGGTGAACTTATACAGATCTGTATCTAAAATTGTCTTTATAACCATAATCTCTTATCTAAATTTGTCCTTAATACTGTTTTTCATTGACAAGCACAAACTTACGGAAAATCTGTGGAATATCCGCCGGATTTCGGCAGAAATGCGAATTTGAAATTGAAGATTAAGCAGTTAGGAGGAAATCACGGAAGTTGGACTGAAGGCTGAAAACCGTTCCCAAGCGGATTGAAGCAGAAGATGGGGTTCCTGTTCATTACCCGATGAAAGTGCAGATGTTTTCTCGCCGCAGAAAAGAACTCAGGCTATAAGAGTTAAATTGCTTAAACCTAAAGGGAAAGTGATAGTCTTATAATTGATCAGACTATTCCTTTTTTCCTATCTTTGAGCCACTAACAATGATAAATTATGAAAAGAAGACATATATATCCTATTTTGTTACTATTGGCAGTCATACAAGTAAAAGCAACAGAATTGTCATGTGATTCTGCAAGATTGCCTGAAAAATATTCTATCATAGGAAAAGTGTATGGTGAATGTGTCCGGCAAATTCCACCCTATGATGTCATGACAATACCTTTGACAGGCTCTTACCTTTCTATTGAGGAATTACCCAAACAGGGTTGGCTTACTGATTCTACTGCAAGTTTCCGGATAGACTATCTGGAAAAAGGTATCTATCATCTAAAAGCGGAATATGTCGGCTTTGATTCATGTGATACGCTTATTGTCTTGACGGAACACACCGACACATTGCGTTTAGTCTTGCCATTGTGCTACGAATACATTTCAAAATATGAGTGTTCCCCCGAATTGTCACGTGAAAATATCCGAAAAGGACATCCGTATATAAAACTCATTATTCCCGAAGATAAGGAAAAAGAAGTCAGAAATCACCTTTTTTGGAAAAAATACGGTGTCAGCTATGATAGTTTTTACCCGCTAAGAAAGGATGGGCACCTTGCTTGCTATTTGAGTGTTCCCAACTTTATGCTTGCAGCCTACAATCAAGAAGTGTTTGATTATCTGGATGCTCAATATGGCAAAATCTGGCGTCGGGAAGTTCCCGATGGGATATTGATATTCGGTCTTGACAAATCATCGGAAAGCAGTCTAATTGCCCATACAACTGAAAAGCATCTTGAGGTCGGCGTTCCTGTATGCTATTTGAACGAGCAAGGCGATACCATTGTGCCATATGGCAAATACAAATTCTGCCAAACAGATACCATACGGAATATAGGCTTCGTATATGGGAACAAGCAGGACGCACGGATTGTTTGCATAGACAATCAAGGCAAAGAACTGTTCTATGTGTTCAAATATGATAACGGCCCCGACTATATCCGTGAAGGACTTTTCCGCATCATGGATGACAAAGGATTGATAGGCTTTGCCGATTCATTGGGCAATGTGGTAATTAAGCCTCAATTCAAGTTCGCATTTCCTTTTGAAGGAAACAAAGCAAAGGTTACATTGACAGGAGAACAAAAGGAAATGCCAGACAGAGAACGCCGTGAGTGGGCAAGCGATAAATGGCAATATATAAACAAGAAAGGAGAGCTTATACAATGAAAACGATCATCTTATTCGCGATGCTGGGAAGTGTCGTTTGCCTGAGTTGCACTAACTATTCCAGCCATTCCCAATTAGTCAAGCATAGGGAAAACGGCTGGTATCGTATCATTGACGGACAAAAGGACAGTATCGCCTCCCTGCCGATTGTTACAGTAAAGGAATTTGCCGCTTTACGGCTGGATAAAGATTTCTCCGGAAAGGCAGTGATAACAGGGAGCGTGAGCAAGAATAAATTACAAGCATGGGCAGACTCAACGGAGCAGCTTATAGGCAAGCGGATAGGATTCGTATTCAATGACACCGTAATTACCGCGCCACGTGTGAATATGAGATTGGAAAGCGGGGCATTTCAAATTGCGACACCCAACAATTATGATATACCCTCTTTATACAGAAGCCTGTTGAAAGAAAAGAAAGATTCTTTGGACGCTCTGTTCAAAGCCAACGGATGGGAAAACGATACGCTCTTTTTTAATCAATCAGACCTCCAGATACAGGATTCAATCATAAACACATTGGACTATATCGATGCCTGCTCCATTGTAAAAGGATTTGAGAACAAATAATTAAAACCCAAAGGAATGAAAATGGAACTATTTGTATGGTAACCGGCCTATTGTCCGTTCTTTCGTTACAAGTGCAAACCAACGAACGGTACATTGAAGTAACAGGTGCATCGGAAATAGAAATCGTGCCCGACAAAATCCATTATGTTACCGACATCCGGGAATACTTCGAGGAATACAAAAGCTGCCGAAAGTCCGTTTTAACTATGTCCTGATGACTGCCGCATCACGCGAAATGCTGGATGAGCCACCAATTTCTCACAAAAAAATTACACCGCCAATTTTACTTTTATCCTGTTGCCGGGTCTTTTATACAGAAGCTCAGTTCAAATAAGCTGACAGCCTATATTCTATCAGGCTCTTACAGACGAAACGACATGAGCGTATAACTTAAACATTGAATATGATGAAACCAACAGGAAAACTGAAAACAGCGATAATGGCGGCAGTCATTATTCTTGCATGCAGCACTGCGGACGCACAGCGCTGGCGTTGGCACTCACGCCCTTATCGGGTGGTGACGGCAGTTGCCAAACCGGACATAATCATCCATGTTGACAACCGTTTCAGCCAAAGGGAACGTTTCAGAATGGCAATGGCCTACCTGAAAAGCCATGAATACCTTACCGTAAAGAGATATGCAAAAATGACCGAACTGTCGAAAGCGGCAGCAAAAGCAGAACTTGACGCATTCGTGGCAGACAAGGAAAAACCTATCATGGCTGTCATAAGGGGAGAAAAGAAAGTATATACAGCACGTGTTGTACTTTGCTTGTAACTGTACTGATAATCAGAACTATGTAAAATCTGGAAAAGGCAAATGTTCCCAAAATGATACAAGGATAGTTTTACCTATGAACGAGGAAAAAGGATGTGTTTAGTTACCTCAAAATCGGGTCAAATTGCCAATAGAAGCACATTACTCGACTAAACACATTTTAACGGTCTGAATTGGCATTTGTTTTCCGTTTTATCCCTTTCTTACATGAAAGGAACGGGCAAGAAGTCGGTGCAGGATGCAGCGGATTTTGGAAAGGGGAAATAATGGAATGAAATGTAGCCAGTATATCGTAGATATACTAATGGGTATGAAGACAGCGAGAATTAAAATGTCTTTCTTATCCCTTTTATTGTGAATAGGAGGATAAGTCTGCATAACGACAGAGGGGGTGGCCATTTCGGACACCCCCTCCATTCGATAGCTAAAAGTGAAATGCAACACTCTGGCTATATTATTTACTTTCTATACAAAATAACTGTATATCAGCAATATAAGAAATATATAGACGCGAATAGTTCCCGTTTTGATGCAGCACAATAAAAATAGTTATTGCTTTCTGTACGCTCTCAATTTGTTATTCCATTCATTGTTTTATTGTTATTTACCCAAATATCAATGGGATTAAGTTGAGCATAGTGTTTAACTTCTTCGAGATTTTTATGGCAAAATTCATTATTTAAATGGAATTTTTCACAGATTGATGCAACCTTGGGATTATCTATTTTGATATTTTTCATATTGCAGTATAGGCATTCATTTTCATAATCATATTTATGCGCAGAACACATATAACAATTCCATATTTGACAATGTTGATGGTTTGCTAAGGCTAACCCCCAATTATAAAATCTTCCTATTGAAATTTCCGAATAAAGGTAGGAAGCGTTATTTATAATTCCAATGTTCGAATCATATTTTACAGTAACTTCTAACTGCGCTTGTGACCGCCTATTTTGATAGTTTTGACAATTACATAATGAACGTGCAAACACAGAATTGTTCTTGTAGAGAACAAATTTTACAAGTTCAAATTTAGGTAATACAGATTTCTCTGAAAAAATCAGTTGAGGATTAAAGCCATAAAATCTGACCTTATCGCTTTCTCTAATTTCATTATTTATAATTGCATCAACATCTTCTTCCGAATGTACATCAAATTCTATTATACGCAAATTGGAATCTTTCTTCTTTTGCGTACATTCATGAGTGACTTTTATCTCTATGAGAATGTTACTTTGTGGATTTTTAGGGTTGCTCCATAATAAATCTGCCCTAAACGAATTATCACCCGACTTAACATTTTCTTCGATAAGACATTGTGTAAGACATTTCTTCACATTATAGGATTTGTCTTTAAACGTACAACATACATCTGAATGATTATCTAACCACTTACAGCTTTTTTGAAACTTACATACATTTTTTTGCTGATAATGGAGTATAATTTGAGGAGACTCATCAAACCATTGTTTTAGTCTTAATTTAGCATAGGCATGGAGATAAGATTCATAAGAACAGTTACAAACATTCTCATTCTGATATCTATAGTCATGTGCGAAATGCCAACTTCTAATAGTTCCACATTTTTTTAGCATCCTACACTTGCAATGTGGGCAATAGAAATCTTCGTTACTTAAATGGGCTTCGGCAATATGAACTAAAAGACCGCTTATAGATACAGCATAATGCTGTTCCATTCTATATTCTTCTTTCATAAGGATAGATTTATAAGTCAACAAAATCAATTTTTTTCCCTAAAACAGCGGCAATTCTGGATAAAATGTCAATGCCAACGGAGTATTTGCCGTTCTCTATTCTACTAAGATTTGCAGCATCTATTCCTGCCAATTTTGCCAAATCACGAGCTTCCATATTCCTTTCTTCTCTGATTTGCCGAATACGCCCACCTATTCTTATACGTTCTCTCTGTCTATCTCCTGAACTAATGCCAAGAAAGGCTACACCACGTGCAAAAGATTCACGCCAAATGTTATTAGTCATCAGTTCTTTGTCCTCTGAAAAGTTCTTATCAAAGATGGCCTCAATAAGATGCAATTCATATTTTCGGGTTTCTTCACTTAGATATGCCCCTACTTGGCAAAGAACTTGAAAAACCTCACCGTCTGGCGCAGTTACCTCCACCATTTTAGAATCCACAATCCGTGCTTTGGATTTGAACTCCATGTTCATAAACCTTTTAAGTTCTTTATTCATCGTTATTATGCCGTATTTTCAAGTGTTGCCGCCACCTTTAAGTTTGATACGTTGCAAAGGTAGCACATTTTTTGTGATTGGCAAATATAACAATTACTATTTTTAATATGTACCAATTATTATTTGTCTTAACAAAACTTAATTTGGAGTATTTATTTGATTATTATATTATTCTGCTGTAAATAAATGGCGATTACAATAAATTATGCTATATTTGCAATTAGAACTAAAAATGAACTACTATGAGAATCTTTTTGTTTGGAATAATGTTTATTGCGTCTATAGTTGTTAGAGCGCAAGAGGCAACACCGTCTTTCGAACAATTGAAAGAATACTATCAGTATGCGTCTGTGGATGAACGTGTAAAAATGGATTCTATATTCCAGACCTTAGAGAACAATCTCAAAAGACAGCAAGTGAAAAATATAGGCGGCATTTCATTTGGCATTTCTCGCGAAGAAGCAATGGAATTATTGAAAAACAAATATGGCGAGCCTGTTTATAATCCAGGAAGCACTGTGATTTCTTTTAGAAATATAAAATATGCAGGCTATGATTTTGATTCAGTCCATTTCCTTTTTCAATCTGATGGAACAAATAGTTTCTTCAACTCTTGCATTTTTATAAAAGAAGCTAAAACGCAAAAGAAAGCTGTTGAGGAACAAGAAAATCTTTATAAAGTATTGTGTGACAAATATGAATTGAGCAAAGCCGAAACAGAAAATGGCCTTAATACGTATGGTGGGGGTATTTCACCATTATGGGATGGCCATTGGTATAGTCTAATAGACGAGTATTATACTGCTTTACATACTGATATAATACAATACGAAAGTGATTTGGTTGAAATTTACGGAAACAAATATGCAGCCCGGCTAATTTACGGACCATACAACTATATAAAAGAAGAATTTTGATTCAATCTATTTTCTGATTATAATATTGGGAATCGAATTTATCTATTCTTTTTGCTGCATTAGTATCTTTACGTAGGTATTGATGTAGCATTTGATGTCTATAGTTCTCTTTTCTAAGAACAGAATTATCATAGGCAATAAAAGCTGCCGTAGCAATGGTAATCACCCAGATACAGAGCAGGCATATTTTGACATACAAACGGATATGGCGGGAAAGGTAAACTCGTTTAAGCCCATATAAAGGCAGACTGCAAGCAAAATACTTGAGCCTGTTCTTGAAACCGGACGGCATGGCCGGACGCTTACATTCATTGTCCGACTTGATATTGTGTGCCTGCTGGACGGTTTTCATCATGCCGTATAATATCTTTTGGTTGTCGCTAATCTTTTGCAGGTTTTCGTCAATGTGCTTAAAACGGGCATCCGCTCCTTGATAGATTTGGTAAAAGCCTTTTGCCTTTCCGCAGATGTCATCATACTGGCCGAGTATTTCCTGCAAAATCTCGTTTATGGTCATCTTGTCCTTGTCGGCTTCCTCGAACTTCCTTTGCCGTGCCTCCAGCAAGTCCTGCACGGCCTTTACAACAGCCGTGGAAAGAGTCTTTTGAAACCGCTCGTCCGGCTGATATTCTGCCGTGGCAGTGCCTTTCTCCGCAAGCGAGTTTACAGCCGCTATAAGCTCCGCCAACTGTTCCTGAACTTCCTCGATGGGGTCAGGCTTTTCGTCTTTCAAGGGCGTGGGTTTCCTGTTCGTCATGGCTACCTCCTCCGTGAATATGGTTTGTTGTTGTTCTTCTTCTTTTCCTTGTCGTCATCCCTCCAGCCACGGTCGTTGCCTCCTCCGCCACCTCCTGCTGACTGGACGGCATGGGGCTGCATAATGATTTCCACAGCCGCCTCACCGATGTTGCCGCCGATGCTGGAATTATCCGTACCGTCAGGCAATGTGTTTTCAGCCTGTGCGGTGGCTTCCGCTCCGTTGCCGTCAATACCGACAAGAGGGGAAGAAACAGACTGGCTGTCAAAAGGAGCGGCGGTTTGTCCGTGCATGTGCATGGATGCGTCTGCGGCATCGGTCTGGCTGACTGCCGCCATAGCCTGATTGATGCGGTTGTAGGTCAGGCTCCGGTCTATCTGACCGCCTGAAAAGGTCATCTTTCCGTAGGTGAAAATGATTCCTGTCCTGCCGCTTCCTCCAACCCTTTGGATAACCGCCATGCGGATGCCTTTCGCTTCGAGAGCCGCACGCAGGCTTTGCCAGTCATGGCAGCTTTTCATCGCTTCCCGGATGGTATCGTACAAGCGGTATTTTACGGCATCCTTGCCGCGCAGACGCTCACGCCGGACATCTTTTTTGCCTTTGCCGAATGTAAGCCCGTATTCCCTTGTCAGTGCCTTTGTCACGGCGATTGACTTCCTGAAATTGGAATCGCCCGTGATGGCCGTGCCGTCTTGCGGACACGGTTATAGACAATATGCACATGGCCGTGCGGCTGGTCTTTGTGCCGGAACACGACATACTGCGTGCCGGTTATCCCCATTCTTTTCATGTACTCTTTGGCCACTTCCGCCATGAAGCCGTCCGTGAGCTTCGGCGTGTCCTGCGGTGCAAAGCTCAATGATATGTGTCCGACAAAGTTCTTCAGTCCCGGACGCATCCTTGCCTGTATCTGGAAGCTCGCTGTGATGTTTTCGTTGGACGAAGTGCACACCCCTTCCGATGCCACGATTGTTGTCCCTTTCTTGGCAATGTCGTTGGCGTAATTTACCAGTCCGGCGAATTGCGCCCCGCTGTTTATCTGTGCTATCATAAGTTGGGATTTCTATAGTTCACGGCTGACCCTCACCAGTACCTTTGCGATTTTTTCCGACAGTTCCCTTGTCCGTTCCTCCACGGCGGCATACCCGGAAAGGTGCGCTTCGTGTGCCAGTTGGTTCAGGTTGTTCGCCATCGAAGCCATCGCCCTGACGCATGATGCAAGTTCCTTGGAAAGCGGCTCCCTGACATAGCCGTTCACCGCCAATTCATAGACGATAGACGAAAGGGGCTTGCCCGTCCGCTTGCGCCTTTTGAGCAGCTTGGCATAGTTTTCCTCGTCAAAATAGACTTTGACGGCATGGGTGCGTTGCTGCCCGTCCAGCAGCTTCGGACGGCCTCCTTTCGGCTTGCTGTATTCCTGCGTTTGGGGATTACTTTCCATCGGTCGTTGGTTTTCCTCGGGCGGCGTTTCCGACATTCTGTCGGCGGTTTTGTGGCACACAAAACCTATACTTGCTCCCCAAACGCCATACAGTACCGGGATAAGTCCGGGCTTCTCTGCCAATATTCCCGGATAAATAGCGACATCATTCCTGCCATGTGGCAGGGGGTACAAATATGGGGGTGCTGTCCGTTCCCGTTGCGTGGAATGCCTATAACTGCTTTTGCTCCTTGTTGCCTCCCCGGTCATTGAGAATCTTCTGTATATCGGACAGGGCAAAGAGTTTCTGCCTGCCCATCTTCGCCGGAACAAGATACCCGGCTTTCGCCCATGACCATAACGTAGTAGAGCAGACATGGCATTTCTCTGCCGCTTCCTTGGTGGTCAGCCACACTTCTTCTGTCGGATGCTGTGCCAGTTCGTGCGCTTTCATTTCTTGTGCCTTTTCAATAAGACGGTCTGCAAACTTGACAAGGTCTTCGCCTGTCACCTCCAGTTTGATGCGTCCTCCGGCTTCTATCATGCTGTATAAGTCCATAGAGTAATTTTTTATTTTGTTGTTGTACTAATTGATTAAGTTTACAAGTTCGATTTTCATTTCGTCATCTATCGTGCGGTATCTCGCAAAGGCATGGCTGCCCTCCACATGGCCGGACATCGAAGCCACAAGGTTCGGGTCTTTCACCTGCTTGTAGAGGTTGCCGATGAACACGCGCCTTGCCATGTGGCTGCTTGCAATCTCGTTGATTGGTTTCATGATTTCCTCGTGCGTCTTCGGGTCGAGCACAGGCACGTTGCGTGTGATGCCTGTCAGTGTAAGCAGCTTCCGTATGGCCGTGTTGTATTTGCCGATGGCGTTGTGAGGAATGAGCGTCTTGGTCGCCCGTTGCCTGCCTTGCAGCCGTTCCAGTATGGCCTGTGCCTTTTCGTTGAGCGGCACACGCACCGTGCGCGGGTTCTTATCCCTCGTCTTGTGCGGAATGTACTCCACCGCACCGTTCACGATATTGTCGGAAGTCAGGCGCACAAGGTCACTGTACCTGCATCCGACAAGGCATTGGAACATGAACACATCCCGGTGGGAGGCAAGTGCCGGGTCATCCGACAAGTCCAGGTCATAGACGGTGTTCCTTTCCTCCAAGGTCAGGTAGTACGGCGTTCCGTAAACCTTTGCCGGAATCTCATAGCTGCCGAACGGGCGGTTGGTTGTCGCCCCTTGCTTGATAGCCCAGTTGAAAGCCGTGCTTATCCTGCCCATCAGTCCGCTCAGGTAGTTGCCGCCCCTCCTTTCTTTTGAGATGCCTTTGCCGATGCCGTCATAGAGCTTCGGGTACAGTTTCACATACTGGTATTCGTTGGAGATGTATTTCTCCAGATCGCGCAAGTCCTCTGCCGTCATCGTGCCGATGTTCATCACATAGTTTTTCCGCTTGCAGATTTGCCGTTGGTACACCTCGAAGCGTCCGACAAGGCCGATGATGAGCTTGTATATGCCTTGCTGTTTCCGTTCTGTCAGCCGTTCCGTCTTGTACCGTTCCAGCCAGTGGGTAAGGCTTATGTTCACGCATTCCCGGCCTTTCATCCTGTAGGCATTGGGATGGTGGTAGGAGAACAGGAGTTGCTTCAGCCAATGGCTGTCCGCACCTATAAAGTATTCTTTTGATATGAGGGAAAGGATTTCCTGCACGGAACGGTCAAAGGTGTTCCGTGCCGTTTCGCTAATCAGGGAGACACGCGGCTTGTAACCCTGCCTCTTGGAATCCCAATAGCCGGGATTGATGTCCAGTTCGCTTGCGGCCTTGATGTCGCATCCTGCGTCACGGACACGGAAATAACCCTTGCTTTGGCGTTGCTGCCCCTTATGGCTGTCTTTCGTATGAATGCGCTTGCTCTCATGTCGTAGGTTGTTTTTAATGTTCAGCGGTGAAAGCCGCAGTCTCTTTCCGGCATATAATATTCTTTGTCGTATGCGATTCTGTCTAAGACGGACTGGAGCCTGTCAAGCTCCGCATGGTCGAGTACCGGGATGCAGTTCAGCGTAATCTTCATAGAAGCGATGCGCCTGTGCTCGCAGTTCCGTTCGCTCATGCTCTCGTCGCCGTCCGCATGAACGGATTTCAGGTAGGCGTTCACCGCTTCCGTCTGTTTCCTGCTCGGATATGCAGCCGGATATTTTTCCGTAACATAATCTATCATGCCGTCCACAGCTTCGGCCATAAGAGGGTCACGCTGTCGGATGGATTCTACAAGCTGTTCTTTCCGCATGGTTAGTTTATCTTGTCAATGACTTCTTTCTTCATGTCCTCGTCTATCGTCCTGTACCGGGCGAAAGCCTTGCTGCCGGGGCTGTGGCCTGTCAGTGAAGCCACAAGTTCCTGGTCTTTCACTTTCTTGTAGAGGTTGCCGATGAACGTGCGCCTTGCCAGATGGCTTGTTGCAAGCTCGTACAACGGGTGCTGTTCAGTTTCATGGGTATGCCTGTTCAGCACTGTCACCATGCGGTTGATACCCAGCAGTTGCAGTAGCAGCCTGATGTCCGAGTTGTAAGACTGGCGGCAATGCTTCGGGAAAAGCCTGTTGCCGTCCGTCTTTTGCCTTGCGAGTATCGCCTTTGCCTTTTCGTTGAGCGGAACGCGGACTACACTGCCTTTGCCATTACACAGGCTTTTCTGCGGATAGTATTCCAAGAAACCGTCCACGATGTTGTCTTTCGTGAGCCGCTGCAAATCGCCGTACCGACACCCCACAAGGCATTGGAACATGAATTTGTCCCGATGGTCTATAAGCTGTTTTGGCCAGCCCGTGAGGTCGGCATTATAAACGGTGTCCCGTTCTTCAATGGTCAGATAGTAGGGAGAGCCATATACCAGTACCCCGTGGTCGAAGCTCCTATAGCTCTCGTTGGTCATGTAGCCGTGCTTTACGCACCAGTTCAGCACGAATGTGAAACGTGCCATGAGTGCGGTAAGGGTGTTCGGCGAAATCTCGTTCATGCAGCACGCCCGTACCTTGAACGGCGCGTAAAAGTCGGGAAACTCCCGGAAATACAAATGCTCGTTGGCTGCAAATTCACGGAAGTCCGACAACACAGCCGGGTCTAAATCATCAAGGAACATTTCGTAACCCTCCATTTCATTCATCCGCCTTTGCCATTCGATGTAGCGTTTGATTTTACGCTCGATGCACCGGGTTTCCGATACGTGGCGGCTGCTGAAATCGTTTTCCGTAAGATAGCGGCGAAAGCCCTCAAGGACGGTCATCCGTTCCATGACTGTTGCAGGAGGAGCATTTTGTATTGGTGTGGCCTCCTGCTTTTCGAGTGCGGCAAAGAAACGGGCGATGGCTTCTTTCAAAGCATCGGCATCCGCTTCCTCCTGTATGCTTTCCTCCACAAACGCAAGCAACCTGCCTACTTTTTTATTGAATGACACCCTTTCATCTTTCCCGATGGTAGTAACGGGAGTGTTGGATTTGTAACATTGTTTTCTGCAATCCCAAAATTGGGTGATAACGGTCAAGGGAGTTACAGCCCTTAAATCGGACTTTCCTTGCCGGATGCGGATGCACAAGGTCGTATCATCCGTTCCTTTCTTCGTTTTCCTTAGATAAATGCTTGCTTTCATATACTCGTTTTTTAGTGCTTGGGCACATTTGTTTCTCGCAAATTTAGGAAATGTGCCCAAAAATGTTCCCAAAAAAGCTGTGGAAAGTACATTCCCGTTAGGATAAATTATAAATCTCGACTTGCTCATATATCGTTGAAAAACAGTTGGTTTTATTGTGAAATGTATTTGATTTTGTTCTCCAGCATTCAGCCTTATATAGTACTTTTGGCACATACACTAAAAAAGTAAAAAAACCGGGTTATACAATGAAAGGATATACAAAATGGAGTGCACTCGCATTGACGGCAGGTATGGCAATGGTGTTCAGTTCATGCGCTGTGCATAGACCTCCACGGACTCACCGCCATCATCCGCACCGTCACAAGGTGGTGATTGTAGCGGAACAGACTGCCAGTCCAGAACAAAACAGCAGCCGCATGACCTTTAAAGAATGGTTGGCTATAACCGAATCAGAGTCTTATGGCAGCACTGAATGACAAGGATATTGTTTCAGCACTGAAAAAGAATGCTGAAAACGGATTCCGGCTGCTGATGGCGAAATACAAAGAGGCTGTATATTGGCATATCCGCCGATTGGTCGTTTCGCACGACGATGCGCAGGATGCCGCCCAGGAAACATTTGTACGAGTATTCCGTTCTTTCAGCCAATTCAAAGGAGAGTGTTCGTTCAGCGCATGGATTTACCGGATTGCCACCAACGAAGCTCTGCGCATATTGGAACGCAGACGGAGCGAACGGCTTTCTTTGGACGATCCAGAGGCCGGAACAGGCTCTTTGATGGCTGACGAATATATGGATTACAGCGACCTGGAGGCGGTGAAGCTGCAAAAGGGCATCCTGTCATTGCCCGCCAAGCAGCAACTGGCTTTCAACCTGCGCTATTATGACGAAATGAGTTATGATGAAATAGCCGCCATCACAGATTCCACGGCAGCCAACGTGAAAGCCAATTACCATACAGCCAAAGAGAAGATAATAAAGTATATGAACTCCACAGACTAAGGATATGGAAAAAGATTTTGACTTCAGACAGATTGGGAAGCGCATGCCTTACAAGACACCGGAAGGCTTCCTTGATGAGATGGAAACGAATATATGGAAAGAAGTGCAAGGCGAACTTTCCCAAACGCACAAGCGTAAGGCATACCGCCTGCGTATTTTCGCCGGAGCCATAGCTGCTAGCATAGCCTTGCTGCTTGTATTCAGCCCGCTTTCACATAAGGAGCAGACTGACAGTTTATCAAGAGTAGAGCAGGCTTTTGCCAACTTAAGCCAGGAAGACCAGGCTTATATGCTTGCGGTTTACCAAGAAGACTTATTTATGAACGAATAAAAAAGAAATGACGATGAAAGGTATTATCAGATTACTGCTGCTGGTTGCCGCACTGACAACTTTCTGCGGCATGGCTTCAGCGCAAAACAGCAGACAACGCCTCACCCGCGAACAGCTGGCAGAGGTACAGGCCAAGCATATTGCAAAGGAAATGGCGATGGACGATGCGACAAGCCAGCGTTTTATCGACACCTTCTGCCAGTTTCAACGGGAAATATGGGCACTCGGCCCTCGCCCTAAACAGTCACACAGACAAATGACCGATGAAGAAACGGAACAAGTGTTGAAAGCACGCTTCGCCCACAGCCGGAAGATACTGGATCTGCGGCAGAAGTATTATGGCATCTACAGCGAGTTCCTGACACAGAAACAAATCCAACGTGTCTATGAACTGGAGCGGCAGATGATGGAACGCCTTTCCAAACGAAGCAAAAGGACAAACCGATAAAATTCTATTCACACATTAAAAATTGTATCGTATGAAAAAGCTAATCATGGCTATGCTGATAGCCGTTTCAATGGTTCAGACCCTTTCAGCACAAGACAACAACCGCCAGCGTATGACACCGCAGCAGCGCACCGAACAGCGCATCCAAAAACTTGATGAGAAACTGTCGCTGACAGACAATCAGAAAAGCCAGATACGTGACCTTTACGCCGATTTCTACAAGCAGAAATATCCCAAAGAAAAGCGTAAAGAAGCGATGGAAAAGCTGATAACAGACATTGCGGCTGTGCTGACTTCCGACCAGCAGGTGCTTTACAAGCAATTACAGGAGGAAGCAGCAGCCGAAAGACGGAAACACGCAACTGAAAAATAGCAGACATGAAAAGTAAAATTTTATCTTGCCTGATCTCATTGCTTGTTCTTGCATCCTGCTCGGATAGCAATGAAGAATTGGGAGATAGCCTATATTCCGATACCCAAGCACCAACTTCTGGGGATTGGACTGCAACCTTCATAGATGGATTGTATGATAATTGGAGCATAGGCGATAGCATCCTGCTGCTTCAAAACGGGCAAGCTGTTTTCGCCGAAGCGCTGCAATCCGGGAACATATCAAACTTTTCAAGTGGTATGGAAAGTCCTTTTGTTGATGGTAATCCGCTGTACGGCATCTATCCGGCAGGTAATATGGTTTCTTTCGACAATGAGAGCGTTACCGTATCCGTTCCTTCCGTTCAGACGGCTAAGGATGTCGGATTTGATGAAGAGGCGGCCGTGTCAGTAGCCTGTTCCGTTTCCGAGTCGCTGTGTTTTCAATCGGTTTGTGGCGGTATAAAATTGAATTTCCAGATGTCTGGTGTAACGAAAGTGGAATTGGAAAGTGTTGATGGCTATGCCTTGTCAGGCAAAGCCAAACTTAAATGGGATGAACAAGGAGTTCCAGTTGTAGCAGAAATGAGCGACTCCTGTTATATCCTTACGTTCAACGCCCCCGATGAATTCGGTTTTCTGCCCGGAAAGGATTATTTCATATCCACCTTGCCTTGCAACCTTTACGGGGGATACAGGCTATCCATCTACAAAGACGGACTGGCTGCCGATTATTTCGGCGTGCATCAGACAGTAGAACGTGCCTCCTATATAACTCCGATTGACTTGGTGGAAAGCGAACTGGCGTTTGACGCCCCTGATGCGCCGCTTGTGGAGGAAGAACGTCCGGAACTGGATGCCACGACAACCGCCCTTCTCCGCCAATATCAGCAGAACCCGACAGAAGAAAACAAAGAGGCTTTGATGGAACAGATGGGAATCCGCTACGACAAAGTTGTCGCACGGAAGAAATCCAAACTTCGGGAACTGGAACGGGAGGCTCTTACTCCCGACCTTGTTGACGAGATGCAGGAGATAGTGGATGAAATGGTTGAAAACCGCGACATCCGACTGGAACAGCAGTTCCTGAGGCTGATTGACCCTCGAAACGATGACAATCCCGATGATGCATGGATGGTACTGCGCGGTGTGCCGGAACAGGACGCCTACATCGGATATGCTCCTGTAACAAATGCTGAATATGCGGTTTTCAATCCTGATTTCAGCTATGATGCAGGGAAAAATAACTATCCAGCTGTGAACATCCCGATTGCACAGGCTGCCGCCTATTGCGACTGGCTCACGGCGCAGGACACCTCGCACACATACCGTCTTCCGACAGACGAGGAGTGGATTCTCGCCGCCGGACACATGCCCAAGGATGTTTCGATGAACTCCGGCTATGTGGAATACGGATTGACAGCGGTTGATGCTTACAGCCAGACAACCGGAGCGTGCGGCGGCATAGACTTTTGGGGCAACTGTTGGGAATGGACTTCATCGGTGGATGCCAATGGCTTGTACATCATCAAAGGAGGCAGTTGGGATTCCGACCGTGACGATTGCCGCAGTGAGAAATCCGATGTAGTAAGGGACGGCTCGCAGGGTTATGCCAATGTCGGCTTCCGAATTGTAAGAACAGCTCCAAATATCTGACACTTAAAACTTCATTGCAATTATGAGAAAGTTATTTTTAGCAATGGCTATGACCATTGTGACGGCCACAGTTGTGTCCGCCCAAGAGAATACCAAAGAAAATAGAATGAATGTTTCGTCCGTTCAGACAGACAAAGACAACAGAAATGATGGCGATTCCAGACTCCGCTGCGGCATCAAGTTCAGGATCGGACTTTCCGGTGTGACCAAAATCGAGTTGGAAAGCGTAGACGGCAATCCGTTGGCAGGCAGAGCGAACATCAAAGTAGACGCGCAAGGAAATGCTGTGATGGAAGAAATAGGAAGCGCAAGCGCTATCATCACGTTCCGTGCTTCAGATCCCTCCGGCTTTACACCCGACAAGGACTATTACATCTCCACCTTGCCCTGCGATCTTTACGGCGGTTACAGGCTTTCCATTTACAAAGACGGCCTTGTGGCTGATTATTTCGGTGTCCATCAGATTGTAAAACCGGGAACATTCATTACTCCCGAAGATTTGGCGGAAAGTGAACTGGAATTTGAAAAGCCTGACGCTCCGCTTGTCGAGAAAGAACGTCCGAAAATGGACGCCATAACGCACCAGCTATTCATCCAATACAGAAGAAAGCCGACCGAAGCCAACCGGCAGGCATTATTGGAGCGGATGGGCATCCGTTACGATAAAGTAGTGGCTAGGAAGAAAAACAAGCTTCGCGAACTGGAGCGAGAAGCAAGGACTTATAATATCGTAGAACACATGCAAGGCATTGTGAATGAAATGGTGGAGAACCGAGATATCCGAATACAGCAGCAATTCCTGCGCTTCATCGATCCCCGCAGAGATGAAAATCCCGAAGATACTTGGATGGTGCTGCGTGGCGCATCTGCAAGAAATGCTTATATCGGTTATACTCCCGTAACTAATGCCGAATATGCTCGCTTCAACACCGGGTTTATGTATGACAGAGGGAAAGACGATTATCCAGTCGTTGGCATCTCAATCAAAGATGCCGAAGCCTATTGCAACTGGCTCTCTACAAAAGACAGCGGACACAACTATCGCCTGCCTACCGAAGAAGAATGGGTGCTTGCCGCCGGACACATGCCCAAGGATGTTTCCATGAATTCCGGTCATGCAGAATCCGGATTAACAGCTGTAAATGCTTATGCGCAAAGCAAAGGAGCTTGCGGCGGCATTGACTTTTGGGGCAACTGCTGGGAATGGACCTCATCAACAGATAACAATGGACTGTACATAATCAAAGGAGGCAGTTGGGATTCCAAGCGGGATGATTGCCGCAGCGAAAAGTCTGATGATGCCAGAAATGGTTCGCAAAGTTATGCCAATGCCGGCTTCAGGGTGATACGGACAGACAGCAATTGAAACGCCGCCTTCACCCGACCGAAATAAAAAGAAAAAGCCCTCCGGCATCCTTCAGGGATGCCGGAGGGCCTCGGAATACGGCGGCGACCTACTCTCCCGCTTTCG
>OGEZ01000118.1_pt1 | contig 85997 bp, 72 predicted proteins | sample 1570831 | NCBI WGS metagenome assembly OGEZ01 (sample SAMEA2582059, study PRJEB24529) | metagenome | biome: Human gut stool | place: China | collected 2011 | reverse complement strand
GAGAATATCGAAAAAGACAGACTATTCTTCCCCACTCTTTCACACGCATAAACTACAAAAACTCTCGGACAGATTTGACCCGAGAGTTTTGTGTTATAACAATGGAGTTTGTTGATTATTAATTTTTATTATAATTTTGCAATCATCTTAGAGTTGCCGTGATAGCAGCACATGAACCGAGTAAATTATACAAGCTGTTTCTCTCACCGTTATATCCGTTTTCTTTGAGATGTTCGTCTGCCGTTTCTTCGGTAATCGGTTCAACATTAAAATCTACTGTCTGGGTTTCCTCTGTGCCGTCATTGTACTTTACTGTTACATCAACCGATACTCCTTCAAAAAGCTGTGAATAAAGCTCGTTATACATATCAATGATATCCGATTCATCATATTCGGGATTAAATTCTTTATCGAAATTCTCACCGTATTTTTCGATGTATTCAGCTTTCACACTGTCGCTCACGGCTTCACCGCAATAAAGACTATACGCATTATATTTACTTAAAATTTTAGCCGCTTTTTCACTGTCATTTGCCATAAGATAAACATTCATACTAACAGGAGCAACTCCGTCAGAATCCACTTTAACGCTTTCATCCTGCTTATCATAATCAACGGTAAAACCCGAGTAAAAATAATCGGCACCCGAATTCATATATATTTTCATAGTTTCATCGGCATTTTTGTTTTCAAAATCCGATAATACTTTACCGCAATATACTTTTTCATTGTCATCTGTATTAAAAGTAAAATATGAATTGCCTTTTGCATTATATGTAATTGTACTTATGTTATCACCCTTGCAAGAAAGCAACAAATTAAAAGTTTCCTCATAGCTCTCATAGCCGTAAAAATATCTATCAGTCCTATCTATAGCGGCAACCTGTACCGGTTTATCTTTAGTTAATTCGGCAGCTGCGGCCGTAATAACAAATCCGTTTTGATTTTGAGCTGGTTGAGAAAAAAGGGCAAACGCACCTCCCGAAACAAGCATTGCCGCAACAAGAGAAGCTGCAATAACTTTATTTACTTTTTTATTTTTACTTTTCTTAATGTCAATAATGTTGTCATTGCTTTGCTTGCTATAAATATTTTCTATCGCAGAATTAACTGCATTCTCACTGATTTTAATATCATTGATTGTTTTCGTATATAAATTTTTACGCATACTAAAGTCCTCCTTCGGATAGAATTTTGCCGAGTTTTTTCCTTGCCCTTTGCAACTGCGAGCTTATTGTATTCGGGCTTTTGTGCAATATACAGGATATTTCCGAAATCGAATAATCCTCATAATAATAAAGATAAATAACATTTCTGTACTGCTTAGGAAGTTGCCAAATTTCTTCCATTACAGTCTTTGTTTGCGAATTCTCAAGGTATGTATATTTATCAATCGGCTCAATCTTGTTGCGCCAAAATGACTTATGAAAATTATTGCATTTGTTTACAGTAACCCGTATAAGCCAATACTTTAAATGCTCTTCATCATCAAGCGGCGGCTTTTTTGTAAGCAAAGCAACACAAACCTCTTGAAAAATATCCTCGGCGTCAGCTTTTGATTTTAAATTTTGATATGCAATGCGAAATATCATATCCGCATATTTAACAATTACTTTTTCAATTTTATTTTCAGTACTGAATGAATCTATCATTTGTAACCCCCTTTCACTAATAATACAACTAACCACACTCATTTTCGTGCACTAATTTAAAATTTTTTTATTTTACAATATCAAATCTATAAAATAAAAAAGCATTACCCTAAATTTGAATAATGCTTTTTAACGGAGCTGATAACGGTGGCGGTTCTTTTCAGACTTGCTACCTCGTTTGTTGCGGCTTGTTCACAATCATACTTTCATCAACTCTACGCCCTAAAAACAGTACACCGTACTGTTTTCTTAACGGGCTTTCAAATCCCGTTTTAAATTTTCATTATAAATCAAAAAGAGATATCATCTATAATTTAGATAATACCTCTGCTTGGAGCTGATAACGGGATTTGAACCCGTGACCTCGTCCTTACCAAGGACGCACTCTACCTCCTGAGCTATATCAGCAGATTAAATTTTATTATTGTGATAAACAACATTAGTATTATATCACATCTGTTTTAAAAATTCAAATGTTTTTTAGTATTTTTTAAAAAAATCGAGAAATTTTTTATGGTAAGAAAATTCAGACAGTTATATCTAATTTTAAGTGTCCGTATTTGCATAACACAAAAGGCAGGGCTGTATTATCATCCCTGCCTTATAGATTAATATTTAATTTATTACAAGTTTAACATTCAAAACATTGCGGTAGGAAAACTAATGATTAGATCACTCGGATTCCAAGTCCACGCATAACATTGAGTGCAGAAGTATTGAGCGACTCATCGTTTGAGGCGGTTGCATTGCTGTCAACTATTAATTGTGCATTTGGCAAAGCGGTTCGAGCGAGAACGGCATTTGAAATAACGCAGATATTAGACACAAGTCCGCAAAGCTCGATTTCCTTGTAGTCGCACTTTCTGAGATAATCAAAAAGACCCTCACTGCCATAGGTACACTTTTTAAAGACTTTGTCGTTTGTTTGCACCATTGACTTAATTTCGCCATAAAGTTCGTGACCCTTTGTGTATTCAATGCAATGTTCGATTGGCAATATTTTGCCCTCAAAGGTTTTGAGATAATCGCTTTGGTGGGTATCGAGAGTAAAGATTACATCTGCACCCTCTGCCCTATACCCAGAGATTTTGCGAGCTATTGTATTTTCAAGTCTTTCAGCTCCATCAAAGCCAAGTGTTCCGTTTACAAAGTCCACTTGATAATCAACTACAATCAAGCATTTTTTCATAGTAAGCTCCTTATTTCCACGGGCGTTTTTTGCCGTCCCAGCCTTTGTTGTGCCAATAGTCGGTATCTGCCTCGTTCCAGCCGCTTTTGTGCTGAATCATTCGCATAATTTCAAAAAAGCCTTTGGTTTTCAAGCCGACCTTTACCCTGCCGTTTTTCGCCTTTATTTTATTGGCGATGTCGGTAGTCTTTTTGTCAATTTCCGCTTTTGTCTTATCGCTAATTCTGCTATATGACATAGCACGCACATTAACACCATATTTGTAAACTTTTGGTACACCCCAAAAGAAAAGACTATCTGCGATGTCTTTATTCGTTGACTTTGTACCCGCTCCGGCTGCGGTAGAAATACAAACTGCCTGCTTTGAAAACATCTTCTTTTCAGGACGGTGCACCATCCAGCGGTAGCCGTAGTGGTCGAGAAAGCTCTTCATAGCGCCTGTTACATGATAAACATAAACAGGACTTGTAAAAATAAGAACATCTGCCTCATCAATAGCATTTGTGAGCTTTTCAAGCCTTTGATAATGTGGGCAAAGCTGTTCGCTTTTTAAAATGCAGGCGGTACAGCCAATGCACATATCACCGAAATCCTTTGGCAAAAAGTACTCTGTTACCTCACCGCCGAGCTTGTCGGCAAGCATTTTGCCAATGTGGTATGTAGAACCTTTATGACTTTGACCGTTGATGACTGTAATTTTCATTCCCTAATCTCCACAGGTTTTTCGTCAAAGCCTTTTATTTGAAAACGAAGTCCGCAGGTTGAACATTCGTAGTACGGTTTGCCGTTGTTTTTTCCGTCATCTACGATGAGCATAGGACTTTCGCAAAATGGACAAAGTTTAATATCTTCCATAGTTATTCTCCGTTCGGTAAATTTTAGTGTAATAATAAGTGGTCATTTGTCAAAAGTTGAGGTGAATTATGGTTTAGCTAACAAAGTACAGCTTTATAAATTTAAAATTATCGCAAATTTTAATAGCCAAAAGGCTTGCTGTTTGGCGGCTGGAACACAACGGTGTAAACCTTTAAATACGATAGCAACAAAGGGAAAGCCACGCTACCAAACTACTAATTTGCCACTTTTCAAGGGCAAATTAGCCACACACAAAGACTTTTACATCCTTTAAAACATCTTTTCTCTACTGATATTCAAGTATAATTGTCTTACTTTCTGCCACTCATTAGTCTTGACTTTTATTTTGTCTTAAAATCTTGATTAATCTAAAGTTTAGTTATTCTACAATATAATTGCAACCGTTTGTTTTTTATGGAAAATCAGTGCATTTTATTATTTTATGGGCTTTGCCCACAACCTTTAAAAAGGTTGACCAAACTTTTATATTCGTGACAGAAAGTTCAACTTTTGCTTTACTTTGTTGCCCGACCAAAAGTATTTTAAACTTTTTAACATTATTATAGTAAAATGTTAAAAATCAGCTTAAAAACAATTTAAAAATCTTTAACTGATTGCTTTCGTTATCGGCTACGCCAAGTCCTAAAAATTTGCCTTGTCTGTCGCTGACTCTGATTATTTCCTTATCTTGCGCTTTGGACTTTGCAAGTGCGGTTCTTGCCATATCAAGCTCGCCACCGTTTGAAAATCGTTTTGCCTGAGCGTCAGACACATAGATTTTGCGGTAGCTTTCAAAAAGGCTTTCTGTCTGCATAATATGCTCCGAGATTTCGCCTTTTTCTGCTAATTCTCTTGCATTTTCAAGCGTTATGCTGTCAGCAAGATTATATCCACAGGCAGAGGTTCGGCACAAAGCCGTCATCACTGCACCTGTACCGAGTGCTTTGCCTAAATCGTCAATTATTGTGCGGATATATGTTCCCTTTGAACAGCTTATGCTCAGTGTTCCGCTCTGCGTTTCTTCGTCAAAGTCCTCTAATTCAAGGCTGTATATCGTAACCTTTCTTGACTTTCGTTCAACCTCTTTGCCCTGTCTTGCAAGGTCATAGAGTCTTTGACCGTTCACCTTGATTGCCGAATACATAGGCGGCAGCTGTTCAATTTCTCCTCTGAAATTGTCGAGTGCTTTCAAAACATCCTCTTTTACTGCGGTGTTTCCGCTTTCGGAAATCACCTTTCCCCATATGTCGAGGGTATCGGTTATAATTCCTAAGCGGAATTTTGCAGTATATGCCTTGTCGTGGTTCGGCACAATGTCCTGCGCCTTTGTTGCATTGCCGAAAAGTATCGGCAACACACCGGTTGCGTTAGGGTCAAGCGTACCCGTATGCCCTATTTTGCGCTGACCTGTAAGTTTGCGCACCACTGCCACCACATCAAAGGAAGTAAATTCCTGCGGCTTGTTTATAATTATTACACCGTTCATAAAGTTTCTTCCGCTGCTTTTATAAGCTGACTGCGCACATCTTCAAGACTGCCGTTTATAGAACATCCTGCCGCCGCCTTATGTCCGCCGCCGCCAAACTTTGAGCAGAACTTTGCGGCGTCAATATCGCCGTTGGTACGAACGGAAATTTTGAAAAATCCGCCCTCTTTTTCTTTCATAGTAATGCCTATCAATACACCCTCAATTTGACGAGGAATAGAGGCAAGTCCCTCTATTTCATCCTCGCCGATGTTAAGGCTTTTGAGCATATCGAGAGTAACCCACACAATGGCGCACTTTTCGTTTGCGCAATAGGTAATGGTATCATAAACCTCCCGCTCAAGCATAATTTTTTCTTTTGACTTTGTTTCAAACATAACCTTGTTGATATATGCCGAGTTACAGCCGAGTTCCACAAGGCTTGCGGCAATCCTGAATGTATCGGCGGTAGTGTTTGTGTAGCGGAAACAGCCCGTATCGGTAGAAATACCCGTATAAAGGCAATTTACAATCTGCTTTGTAAAGCTCACGCCCATACGCATAAGAAGTTTATAGATAATTTCGCAGTTTGCCGCTGCGTATTTATCGACAAATTTCTCCTTAGCGGTAACGGAATTAGAGCCATGGTGGTCAATGCAAATGTCAATTTTGCCGAGATACTTTTCCATATTCGGCGCTAAAAGGCTGTCTGCCGCAACATCTGTACTTATAATGTAGTCGGCGGTAAAGGACTGCTCCTCTATTCCGTCTGTAAGGTACTTGAATTTTTCGGGCAGATTTGCGGTAATTACCCTTGCATTTTTGCCAAGCTGTTGGAGAGCAAGGCAAAGCGCATAACCACTGCCGAGGGTGTCGCCGTCGGGGTAGTTATGGGTTAAAATTTCGTAATTATTATGCTCCCTGAGGAAAACGGAAATATCATACAGATTCATCTTCGTCCACCTCATCATCGGGAATGTCTAAATCGTTTAAAATTCTGCTGATGTTTGCGCTGTACTCAATGCTGTCGGTAGCCTTAAAAATAAGCTGTGGCACATATCTGAGCTTGAGGCGGTGCGAAAGCTCTCGGCGAATAAAGCCTGCTGCGGATTTAAGTCCCTTAACAGCCTCGTTAGCACGATCAAGCCCCTCCATAGCGCTTACATAAACCGTACAATAAGAAAGGTCATTAGTAACATCAACACGAATGATTGATATAAAAGCCTGCTGCACACGAGGGTCTTTGAGCTCACGAAAAATAGCTGTAAGCTCACGCTTTATATCCTCGGTAGTGCGTTCTAATCTATGCCCTGCCATAATATCCTCCAAATATAATTCATAATTCATAATTCATAATTATTCTGAATTTCATTACAGATTATAGGGTTGTGGTCGATTAACTAATGCTGTAATTTAATAAAAAATCAGCTTATGCCTTAGTCAATCCTATAATATGATTAGTGGCAAAGCAAATACTTACTCTGCCCACTAACCACTGATTACTTATTAATCACGATACTCCTCGATTGTGTAAGCCTCGAACATATCGCCCTCTTTAATATCGTTAAAGCGCTCAAGACCGATACCGCACTCGTAACCCTCGTTTACTTCCTTAACGGCATCCTTAAAACGCTGTAATGATGCGATAGTATCCTCGGCGATTACAATGCCGTCACGAATAACTCTAACGCCTGCGTTTCTGACAATCTTACCGCTCTTTACATAAGAACCTGAAATTGTGCCGACCGACTTAATCTTGATAACATTTCTGCATTCTGCAGTGCCGAGAACTACCTCTCTTGTCTTAGGAGCGAGCATACCCTTCATAGCAGCCTCAATCTCCTCAATGCAATCGTAAATAATTCTGTAAAGACGCATATCAACGCCTGCACTCTCGGCATTTGCAGCCGCAACGCTGTCCGGACGAACATTAAAGCCTACGATAATTGCGTTTGACGCCTCGGCGAGCATAACATCGGACTCGTTGATTGCACCAACGCCGCCGTGAATTACATTTACTCTTACCTCGTCATTAGAGAGTTTTTCGAGCGACTGCTTTACAGCCTCAACAGAACCCTGAACATCGGCTTTAACGATAATCTGTAATTCCTTAACCTCGCCTAACTTCATCTGGTCAAAGAGGTTGTCGAGTGTAACCTTTGTCTGTGCCTTGAACTGCTCCTCTTTCTGAGATGCCTTTCTCTGCTCAACAAGCTCTCTTGCAAGTCTTTCATCAGAAACAGCGTTGAATATATCGCCGCCCTGCGGAACTTCTGCAAGACCTGTAATTTCAACAGGAACTGACGGTCCTGCCTCTTTTACTCTCTCGCCCTTATCGTTTACCATTACTCTTACTCTGCCTACGCAAGTACCTGCGATAACGATGTCACCCTGATGAAGTGTACCGTTCTGCACAAGTACGGTTGCAATCGGGCCTCTGCCCTTATCAAGGCGAGCCTCAATAACAGTACCCTTTGCGGCTCTGTCAGGGTTAGCCTTAAGTTCTTTCATCTCTGCAATAAGTGTTACCATTTCGAGGAGGTCATCAAGACCTTCCTTTGTCTTTGCAGATACAGGAATACATGGTGTATCGCCGCCCCACTCCTCAGGAACGAGCTCATACTCTGTGAGCTGCTGCTTTACATTCTCAGGATTTGCGCCGACCTTATCCATTTTGTTGATAGCAACAATTACAGATACGCCTGCGGCTTTAGCATGGTTGATAGCCTCTACTGTCTGCGGCATAATACCGTCATCGGCAGCAACAACAAGGATTGCAATATCTGTTACCTGCGCACCTCTTGCTCTCATAGTAGTGAAAGCTTCATGACCGGGTGTATCAAGGAAAGTGATAGGCTTGCCGTTAATTTCTACTCTGTAAGCACCAATGTGCTGAGTAATACCGCCTGCCTCGCCTGCTGTAACATTTGCATGACGGATAGCGTCAAGAATTGAAGTTTTACCATGGTCAACATGACCCATTACAACCACAACAGGTGCTCTCTCTACGAGATTTGTATCGTCATCTTCGCTGTCATCAATAATTCTCTCTTCGATTGTAACAACAACCTCTTTCTCAACCTTAGCGTGGAACTCCATAGCGATAAGTGAGGCTGTATCAAAGTCGATTGTGTCGGTTGCTGTTACCATTGTACCCATAAGGAATGCCTTTTTAACAACCTCGGCAACAGTAGCCTTAAGTCTTAAAGCAAGCTCCTGTACTACGATTTCGTCAGGAATCTGAATTGTCATCTGCTTTTGCTTACGCTCAAGCGCAATACGCTTTAAACGCTCCTGCTCGGTTTCTCTCTTGCCCTGTCTTCTGCCCTTCTGCTTTTGAGAACGGTTAGTAAACTTCTGCTTTTTAACAGTGTTGTCTGTACTTCTCATCTTTGAAGATGCGTTTGCAAGGTCATCGTATTTTTGGTTGTAACGCTCAACATCAACATTAATAGCACGAGTATCAATTATTCTGCGCTTACGGGTTGAGGTTTCTTCCTCACTTGTAACCTCAACAGGCTTTGTTTCAGCCTTAGTCTGCTTTGCAGGCTTATCCTGCGGCTTGCCCTGCTTTTTACCCTCTGCTCTGTTATCTTTATTCTCAGGCTTACGGTCATTTTTCTTGCCGTTCTTGTTATCTCTGCCCTTATTATCCTTGCCGTTATCCTTATTATTAGCCTTTTTCTCAGCTTTAACCTCTGCCTTTGCAGGCTCTGCGGTTTTATTTCTTGACGCAAAATATTTATCAAGATTAGCCACATTGTTCTTCTGAGTTACTGCGTCAAAAACAATATTAAGCTCGCTCTCCTCAAGAGTAGCCATAGCCTTTTTTGTTACACCGCAATTCTTCTCAAGAATATCTGAAATTTCCTTTACACTAACGCCCAAATCCTTGGCAACATCTCTTACTTTGTATTTTATCATATTATTCTCCTCTCTGTTCACCTTCAATAAGCATAGCAAGCTTATCTGCAAAACCTTTGTCCTCCACCGACAGCACTCCGCAAAGCTTGCCGAGTGAAAAACTGATTTCATCTTTAGTTCTGTTTACCTCAAGCACACGCACACTTTGCTTATGCGCCTGCAGCAAAACAGGCTTTAAGCTGTTTTGTGAAAAATCGTTTGCATATATTATAAGTTTTGCCTTGCTCTTTGCCATTGAGTCAATGCAGGGGTCAGCTCCGATTACCAGCTTTCCTGCACGACGGCACAATCCGAGCAAAGACAATATTCTGTCATTCATATACGATTGCCTCCCTTAGCTGTCCGCTTTCAAGCTGTTTTCAAGCTGTTCGTAAACCTCATCGGGGATTTTGCAGGAAAACGCTCTTTCAAAGCGTCTTGCCCTTCTCGCCTTTTCAAAGCACTTTATATCGTGACAAACATACGCACCTCTGCCTGATTTTTTGCCTGTAAGGTCAAGGCTTATTTCGCCCTTTGAAATTACCTCGCCGTTTTCGCCTTTGGTATCGGGTGCTTTAACAACTCTGACAAGCTCTCGCTTTTCCTTCATCTCGCCACAACCTGTGCATTTTCTCAGCGGCTGTTTTTTCTGTGTCATAAAATCCCTCCCCTGCTTAAAAATTATATAATAATAATTAATTATTATTCTTCGCTTACTGCCTCATCAGCCTGAGAATCTGCGCTCTCCTCTGAGCTTTCCTCTTCGCCTGTTGCGTCAAGGTCAAGAGTATCAATGCTCTCGTCTGCTGTATCGTCAAGCTCAAGTGTATCTTCAGCTGTTGTATCCTCTGCAACCTCGAGTTTTTCGTCCTCTTCGTCCTCGCCAAAGAAACCGCTTTCAGGGCGAATGTCAATCTTCCAGCCTGTAAGTCTTGCCGCAAGGCGTGCGTTCTGACCCTTGTTGCCGATAGCAAGTGAAAGCTGACCGTCAGGAACAGTTACTCTGCACTGCTTGCCCTCAAGGTCGGTAATCTCAACATTGAGCACCTTTGCCGGAGAAAGTGCGGCAGAAATGTACTTCTGTGGGTCATCGCTGTACTCGATAATATCAATCTTCTCGCCGCCAAGCTCATCAACAATGCTGTTTACACGAGCGCCCTTTGTACCGATACAAGCGCCTACTGCATCAATATCAGGATTGTTGCTGACAACAGCCATTTTAGTTCTTGAGCCTGCCTCACGAGTGATTGACTTAATCTCAACAACGCCGTCAAAAATTTCAGGTACTTCCTGCTCAAAAAGTCTTTTAACAAGGTCTTGGTGAGATCTTGAAATAATAGCACGAGGACCTTTTTCGCTTGTCTTTACATCTGCAATGTAAACCTTAATGTGGTCGCCCTCTTTAAGGTCATCGTGGCCAATCTGCTCGCTCTTAGGGAGCATAGCCTCGCTTTTGCCGATTCTGATAACGGCAGCACCGCTCTTAGGGTCGATTCTCTCAACAGTAGCTGTAACAAGCTCGCCGAGCTTGCTCTTGAATTCTGAGAGTGTCTGACCTTTTTCGCCTGTACGAATACCCTGACGAATAGTATTTCTTGCAGCGCCGATAGCGATTCTGCCCAAATCCTTAGGGTCAAGCGGAATAGCAACCTTATCGTCAATATTGATTGCTTTTCTCTTAAGAATCTTCTGTGCGTCCTCAAGCGAAATCTCGTAATCAGGGTCAAAAACTTCTTCAACAACAGTTTTCTTAAGTCTTACATCAAAGATATTTCTGTCCGGAAGAATTTTGAAAACCACTTCGTCATTACCGCCGTAATAATTTTTGCAGGCAACTTCAATACCTTTTTCGATGTTTTCAATCATATAGTCCATTGGAATGCCTTTTTCTTTTTCGAGCATTTCAAGAGCAGCAAAAAGTTCCTTAGTATTCATTTTTCTGATCATCCTTTTCTCTTATCTTAAATTGTTTAATAAACTGATATTACATATCAAAGTCGTCAAGTTTAATCCAAGACGCATCTTTTTTGTTGATTGTTATATGATTCTCTCCGTCATGGTCAGAGATTGTTACCTCGCCGTTATCGTAAGCGTCAAGCACGCCGCCGAATTCTCTGCCTATGCCCTCGATAGGACGGAGCATTTTGACTTTGATGTCAGCGCCGATAAACTGCATAAAATGCTCGTCACGCACAAGCTCACGCTCAAGCCCCGGAGAGCATACCTCAAGGCAATATGCACTCTCAATAGGGTCAAGCTCGTCAAGCGGCTTGTCAATAGCACGGGATACATTCTCGCAATCGGTAATATCAATGCCGTCAGGCTTGTCGATATAAACTCTTAAAAACCAGTCGGCGCCCTCTTTAACATAGCGCACATCCCAAAGCGAAAGTCCGAAATCCTTAACAATAGGCTCGCAAAGCTTCCAAACCTTAGTCACGGTAAGACCGCCTTTTTTCTTTGCCATAAATACCTCCTTATGAGCGTTTGCAACAAAGCATAACGCAGTTGCAAATTATTTTCACCGTAAGCAACCGTAAAGCAATCAAGCACAGGTTAGTTTAATGTTGCAAGTTATAACCGACCGATTACAAGTGTATAAGCCGATACAATACAATAAACATACACCACTCAATAACACCGCAGTTGCAAACAGAAAGGAGTGGGCTCACTTCCCACTCCTTACTTTACAATACTTATTGTATTTAATTATAACACCATTAATACAAGATTGCAAGTGTATTTTTTAAATTTTAAAGAAAATACGGTACTGTTTGATTATAGTGATTACATTTATTTAAAAATATCTGCCTCGCCTATTGCGGCTTGTTCACAGTCAAAGTATCATCAACGCTCTCTTAAATGTTTTCCCGTCTGAAATATAGTCGCATTGCGTTGTATATAAATGCACTTCCTTATGCTCCTTATTTCAGACAGCACTTTGCTCCCTTTATCCGCCACCGGCGGCGGTCGCAAGACTACCACCGGACTGTTTTCTTAACGGTCGTACCCCAAGGTCACTTCCTCACTTTGCTCAGGCGCAGTCCTTCTGCGTTAATTCCCTAACTCTCATTACAAAAAATAAAAACCAATCTTTTTTTGTAAGATTGGTTTCCTTTGCAGGGGCAGAAGGATGCCGACTGCTCATAAGGATTAAGTAAAAATAATACGAAATCCTACAAAGAAGAAAACATTATCATACCAGTTTTTGAAAATAAGTTAGCTTTCAAACTATAAAATGTAAAAATTATTGTCAAAATGAAATTATGGTTTCAAATCATGACGCTATTTTAATGTTTATTTTCCCCTATATCAATGCAAGTTATAAGTATTTATTTAACTTTGATTTAACTTCCCGCAATCGCCATTTGTTAATTTGGCTTGTTATAATGTTTTTTTCTGATATACTGTCATCCACAAATCCTAGTGCACTTTTAATAAAATCTTTTGAGTTTTCATCGTTATACTTTTCATGAAATTTTATAGCTCTGTTTGCAAATTCTTCCACATGTAAAATTCTTCTTTTGTCACTATTGCAACATTTTTCTAAGACTTTTAGTGCATCGTACGCCGTGGACTCATCAATATCTATATTTACATCGAAGTAGATTTGTGCATAAGTGCTATCAATAGAAAATCTATTATAATATGCAAGACTACGCGCTTTATCAATCCAGTTAAACGCTTTTTTGTATTCTTCAAACTCTGCAAAATAAAGTGCCGCTTGTTGATATATGTATTCAGAATCATCTTTTTCTGAACATAGAAGATAAAATTCTTCTCCTTCATCAACATAGGGAAACGCTTTACTAATTATCTTTGAATCATAAGCACTTCTCCTAAATTTATCGTACTGACATATCTTATATTGTGGAACATTTTTTGTAAATTTCCATAAGACATTTTTAAAAATCTCATCATTTTGAGGAATACTATTGATTATTTTTTCTGCTAAATATCTTGATCGACACTGGTAATAATTCTGTATTGAATCTATAAAGGGATATTGCTCATTATTAAATGACAAATCAGTCAGCAATCCACCAATCCTATCTACTATGTTAAACATTTCTTGCCAGGTATATTTTTCATCATCTAAAAATGAATAAATCATATCAAATGAACATGGAACTCCACATGAGTGGACATAGCACACCATTAAAAAGACTTGTGCTGCTTCCAAATCTTTTTCTTCAAATTTTTTTATGAAATTGAAATTTACTGCTTTAAGGTTTTTCGCTAATAAACTTAATATAGTTGGATCTTTATATAAATGTTTAGTGGTAGTATTTGTTCGTTTTAAATCTTCGGGTATTGCATCTAATATAGCTTGTGCTTCTATCTTATTTATTTCGGTAATATCAACTTTTTCAAATGAGAAGTCGCTAATCTTATGGTATTGCCTTTCATAATTGAAATCACGATCAAATAAAACAGCTTGTATATTTTTATTTTTTAATAATATTATAACAGCATCTGTATCTCTAAAACAGTCATCTACGAATAAAATGCATTTGTTATTTCTGATTCTTTTTAAAAAAGATTTAACTTTTTCAACAGTCGGAGCAACCATAAAGAATTTTGGCAGCTGAGTTTCAAATCCATGTATTAATTGCATCATTAGCGTAGTTTTGCCAGAACAACGAATACCAATCACAATAATATCTTTTCCGGACGAGATATGATTTGCAACTTCACGATAATAATTCAATAAAGGTATTTTTTTACTATATATATATGACCACTGTGGTTTATAGTCTATAAAATATTGTTCTATAGGATATGAAGGCAAAGCTTTATTATTTATAGGAATACGATATTTATCTAACTCTTTTAGCGAATCAATACGTTTATTATCAAACTCCTCTACAAATTCTAGTTTGCTGATATAATTTAACATTGATTCCGTGTCGCCTATAATAATATTAAAATTTAGGGATTCGAGAAAATCTACAGTTTCTGCTGTAGGATTAAATAGAAGAACCCATCTTTTTATATTGTTATCAATGTTATTTTCATTACCATACATTGCTTCAATAGGTCCTGGATCCTCAAAATTCCAACCCCAAAATAATATAGGATTTGATGAGGAATCTTTAGCTAATCTACGCCAAGAGTATTGATTATCTCTTTGTGAAAAAGCTGTAGCAATTTCTGTTGCTCCAAATACATATTCTTTTTTACATGTAACACAGCCATGTAAAGGAAAATAATCTATTATAGAATTATCTTCATCATATTCATCGCCTTCAGTTCGGTCATGCAAGTAACTATCACAATCGGATTTGTTCCATATTTTAAAAAACAAATCATCGATGTTAGTTGTGTAAATGCTTTTTATATTCAGTTTTGTTAGGTTCATATATATTGGATCAAAATCTGTCACGGTAAATCTTTTTTCTAAATATTTATAAAAACTAGCTTTATCACTCCTTACAATTTTAGTACAAGCCCTAGATAAATTATTATAGTCACTTATATCAGAAAATTCATTTTTTAGTTCCTCTAGCAAGCCAGCTCCATCCGGTAATTTTTCACCATTAATACTACTGGCCATTATAGAAAAACCAGCTCCGCAAAATAAAGTAATTCCACTTTTTATTGAGTTTTTAAATAAGTCTTCAGAGTCAAATCGTTGAAACATCCTTATACCCAACTTTCTATATTTAAATTATTGTTGTAGTTCTTTTATAGTATACATCTTTTTATACATATTTTCTATTATCAAAATAGCAGAAAAATGTTGTGATAAATTATAACAATTACACTATTCTTGTCACAAAATTTAAAAATAAACACAAAATTATTATTAATAAATGATATAATGTAAATTAACAAGATATAAACATAATTTTTAAAACACTCAATAAAAATTATGGATATAAAATTATATGATTAAGATAGTCACTTTCAAGTTTTGTTCAAAACTAAAAACTTTAAATCACACAACTAGATAAATAATATTGAGTCATACTAAGAATCTAGAATATCATATAGACAGATGAGATAATAAAAGCCTGAATTGCACCGCACTTCAATATTCTATTATCGATTGAAGAATTATTATTTGCATATAATTTTACGAATTACTAAACAGCTAGCTTTCAATATACTGTTCCCATTTTTGTTAATTTCCAAGAGCCATAAAACCGTTTTGTAACTCATCTTTAACTAAAATATTATGTTTCATAATATCGCTGCTGGCGTACATCAAATATTCAACTCCGCTGGCAACTGCAAGTTCTTTCGCTGCATTTGCTTTCGCCTTAACTACGGAATCATCGATTTTATTATCGCCTTTTACTTCAATAAGCTGGTATGAACCATCTTTCATTAATGCAAGGAAATCAGGGTAATAATGTCGTACTCTTTCTGACTCAGGGTCGTAATATTGAATTGACAAATCGCCTTGGTGTGCCGTAAACATACCCGTAAAGTATATCTCTTTGACTCTATTGTCAGTTATGTATTGCAAGAAACATTCACGCTCAGGTAATGAATCAAAACAATAAGTATCAGCGTGAAAGCTTTTTGCAATTTCGTTGGCTTTAAAGTTGTTGTGATCTTTGGTTATGACTAAATCCTCACTTGCAGTAAATTCATAATACCCTGCACCTTTTGGTTCTTTGAGTAAAACAATGTTTACATCTTCGCTCTTTTGGGTTGAAACAACTTCGTACAGGACATTAAATATAGTTGGAATAATAACATCATTTAGTATCTCGTTGTGACTATTAACTGAATTTAATATTTTGTCCATTCGGTCAACCGATTCATTTAGTATTCTTGAGATAAGCAAGCAAGAGATGTTAATATACCGTGAAATCTCACCTACGAGAGTAAGTGCACTGAATTTAACCTGTTGTTTTGTATCATCAATATTTCTTTCTTTTTCAGACATATTAATGCGCAGGCTTGCTTTTTCAAAAACAGTTGACTCGTACTTTGCTACATCAAGATTATCCAAATCAAAGTTTATCGGCTCTGAATATTCTTTTTCAATTAAGGAATATTCGTGCCTTATGCGCTTCATACGAATAGTTCGAGGCGGCGGTACAACTCTTACTTTGTAAGATTTTTTGCTCTTGGTATTGGACTTTCCGAAATCCGATAACTCCATATTATAGTTCTTTTTAAGTTCGCTATCTAATATGTCATAATTTTCTTTAGACAGGTAAACAGAAGCAGTCAACTGTTCATCGGTTAATTTCCTAAGGCAACGCATAGTAGCCTGGAGTACGAATACTTTTGATTTTGGACTGCGAAAAAGCGCAATTCCTAACAGTGAACGACAGTTCCAACCTTCTCGGCCTTTTTCTACTAATATAATAAACTGTTTTTTACTTCCCTCAGTACCGAGAACGTCAAGGTTGTTAAAATTTCTTATATCATCATTCGATGTTACAGACGAATCACCTGTGTTCACAAGGATAGTTGAGATAGAAATATTCAGCTCACTGAGTACTTTTTCAACGGCGGGTCTGACAACATCTGTTGCTTCTGCCACATTTGCAGCAAAAATAGCGAGTTTCGGTGATAAACCTTCATAGGTCTTGCTGCCGTATTTTTCCCAGAAGTCGTTGATTGACTCTCTTAAAAAGTCCTCGTTCTTGACATTTTCATATCCTTTTAATGCAGCGTCTTTCAGAAAACCTTTGGCAATAGACTCTTTTAATCCATAGGCATAAACGACTTCAGGTAAAACCTGTTTGTTTACATAGGGTGTGCCTGTATAGTTGTAGCACGCTACAATTGAAGTACTCTTTGCGAGCATATTAATAGTATTTCGTAAAGTGGTCTTATTAGCCGTGCCTGCACGTAACTCTTTTTCAAGCTGTGAGCCAAATAAATGATGCGCCTCATCCACATATACTCCAAGCTGAGGTAATCTGCATAGTTTTTTAAATCGCTGATTATCAATCAAGGATGCATCATCCCATACATCATCGCTATCTGTATCGTCACCGTAAATATCCGCTAATAACGAACCTGAGCCGAATAATATATCTGTAGGTGTATCTGACTTCCTTTTTTTCTTGACAATTATTTTCTGATTATTTGAAATGACAATATTAAAGTCAGAATCATCAATGGTATGTAAAGTCATTCCCGCCTCATCAAGAAAGTGAAACTTGATATTATTATCAAGTACTCTTGCATATTCCGGAGGAACTACTTTCGTTTTGTCAAAGGTCATTATTTCACGCAAGGACTCAAGTACTGTTTTATCGGGAGCAAACACAAGGGCATTATGGCAAAATCGCTTATCCTTTGGGTATTTGTTTGCAAGCAAAAACTCATAGAATATGCACGTTGCCATGAGAATTGTTTTACCAAGTCCCATGGTAAGTGCATAAATATAATTAGGATACTCTTCTTTATATTTTTTCATTTGCTTGAATATAATCTCGTTTTGTTCGTCGCCTATATCAAGAAAATTAGCTTGTCCGCCTTTGTGGATGGTATAATATGATGCGTCCGAAAACTTATTCTGTCGTTTTCTCCAGTCATCAAATATTGCATACATATGCGCATTATCCATAAACTCTTTTATAAACACGTACATTTCAAGAGCTTCAAACTGAGGCTCTCTCAAAAAAGCGTCTGGGTTTTCTTTACAGTCATTATAAGCAAGGAATTTTCGTGTCAGGTCATTGTAGCGAGAACGAATTTTACCTCTGTTAGATGTATAGTAAAACCATAACTGCTCATAGAAAGCAAAATCCTCAACGAAGGTTGCAGGCTTTTTAGCCATAGAACTACACCTCCTTTTCTAGTGACTCGGAAAGCAAGTCTGTAATCTTCACTTTAATATTTCCTGCATTTTCAGGAATATCATAAACACCCTTTACAATATTATTTTTATCGGGTATATCTATTTCAGATGGTTGCATAACCACTCCGTCAAAGTTCCAGTCAATCATAACCGACTCAACCAACTGTCGCCAATCCTCAACATATTCTTTCTGCAATGATAATTTTTGCAATAGATTCATAGGATAGAAAGAACGGATTACCAGCTTTCCGTTCTCACGGACTATTTCTGCTTCTGCTTCACGCTTCAGTTGTAAATCCTTTTTGTCCCGTAAAATATCAACAATAGCGATATCTAATTTATATTCGGAGAGTTCCTGCTCCAAAGACGCTTTCAGATCAGGTTCGTGTCCCATACATACAATAGTAATTCTTTCAACAGGCTGTGACGGATTTTCCTCACGCCTTTTTTCATATGTTTTATATGGTAGATTTGCTTTGAGTTCTTCCAAATCTGTCTTTGTTGCAATTCTGTTCACAGGCATAATTTTTACCATTCTGCCGTCAAGTTCACCGTCCCATACATTACTTTGGGGGAATGGCTGAATTCCAAGTGCTTCGATAATCAGATTGCGAGCTTCAACAGGGTTTCTGAAAAAATCATAATTGTTTACATTGTAAACTTCAAAGCCTGTGTATTTAGGAACATCATTTTCAGAGTTGTCATTCTTTATTTCTTTTGCAACAGAAATAAGCCTTTTGGTCGTGGTCTGTATAGCGCCCAGATTTATATCTGCACCTATAAATCTTCTTCCAAGTTTCATAGCAACAGCTTGTGTTGTGCCGCTGCCCATAAAGCAGTCAAAGACAATGTCGCCGGGATTTGATGAAGCTTTTATAATTCTTTCTAAAAGAGCTTCTGGTTTTTGGGTTGGGTATGCAGTTGATTCTGCAAAGCCATTTTTTAGTGCAGAAATATCAATCCACCAATCTGACAGAGGTGCACCATTGTTAATATCAAGCCATGGTAAATCTAAATCATTAGGAATACCTTTTAACTTCGCAAAAACACCTGGATTGGTTTCTTTTAGCTTGCGATATGATATTTTCCCGCTCTCATCAAAATATGGTTGATACCTTTTAATTGTACTTTCCGACAGACGCTTTCTCGTTACATTGAATATTCTTTCTTCTGAACTTGTTTTTGAATACATCAGGATTGTATCATGCTTTCTTTTAAAATATTTTACAGTCCTACTCCCAATGTCTTCATATCCCCAAATAATTTCATTAATAAAATTATTTGGAGCAAAGATATCATCCATTAGCATACGCAGATGATGTGATTTATGCCAATCACAGTGTAAGTATATAGAACCTTTATCTGAAAGCAATTCTCTCATTATAATAAGTCGCTCATACATAAATTGAAGATACTCATCATTAGTCCAAATATCCCCATACTGTTTTTCTTCAAATGAGGAACTATCTGTTTCAGCATTGCCAAAATCTTTTATTTTAATTCTCTTTTTATAATCAGCCTTACTGTCAAACGGCGGATCTATGTAAATTAGGTCAATCTTTCCACGAAACTCTTTTAACAAATGGCTCATTACCTGAAGGTTGTCGCCCCAGAATATCTTATTCATACAGTTATCTGTTTCCGTTCCGTAGCTTTCACGGAGCTGTGCAGGATAATATTGCGTTGAGTTATACGGCCTTTTTCCTGTCCAACGCAGTTCGGGAAAGCCTTTAATAGTAGGTCGTTTTTCAAATTCAAATGTTATTTGCTCGTCCATAATAGTCCTCCGTATTGTACTAATAGTTTTGACAGTAGAAACGAAAATCGCAGTTTTTGCAGGTTTTAATCGATTCAGCGCATTGATTGAATTCTTTGTTCAAAATCTTATGAACAGTTTTGTCAAATGCAGAAACCGTTCCTTCTACTGCACTTTTTGTGTAGGGAAAAGAAATCATCGGATTTCCGTCTTCTTCTCCTGTATAGTAAAGGTGCATTTTGCTAACTTTCAATCCTGTGCGTTTCTCAACAAGATAGGCATAAATATGCAGTTGTCTGCGGTAATGCTCAATCCTTGATCTCATAATCTCCATATCGGGCTTTTTCTCTGATTTAAAATCAACAAGCTCAACAGTATCGTTATTGCCTTTGATAAGGTCAATTTTTCCTTCAATGATGTAATCAGGTTGTACAAGGCTTACATCTACCTCTGCTTGTTTAATGCTATCCCACTTGCCGTGTTGCCTCTTTACGTATCGCAAAACCTGATTTAGTGCAGCCTCTTTTTGCGGTTTGTCAAGATAAGTGTGTTCAGATTTTATCAACGAAACATAGTTATTCTCAAACCAATCAGATATATTTTCTGGCGTAATTTTGCTTTCTTCACCTCTTATAGCACAACGATGAATATCCTCAATAGTTTCGTGCACAAGTGTACCGAATATCATTGCACTCTGCCTTACAGGTAAAAATTCCAATTCTTTGTAGAACTTGTATTGCCGAGAGCAGGTTTCGTAAACCGTGATATGAGAGGTAAAAGAAAATGTGTCTTTAAGATTAGTAGATTTAACATTGTGAAACTCAAACTCATTCAGGCTAAAACAAGGGCTTTCAATACTTGGAATTTCGTCATAAATCTCTGCAAAATATTTGCTTGGAGTTTTCGGGTTTTCATCACAGGTGAGGATAAGTAAATCCTGAGCTCGGGAAAAAGCTGTATAGTAAAGTCTCCAAAAATCAAAATACTTTATCTGCTCATATGGCTCAAATGCAGGTCGATGAAAGTACTTCTCTTCAATATTGCTCATAAAGTCTTTATATGATTTTCTTGGAACATTGCTCAATGAATCGACAAACACTATCGGGAATTCCATACCTTTGGATTGGTGAATGGTCAGAAAAGAAACACACCCGCTCGGAGCGTACTCTGATTCATCTTCGTACTCTGCTATACCACCGTCAATAAGCAGGCGCAGATACAGATTAAATAACCGCTCGGTATTTTTATTTATACTCTTGGCGCTTAATACATTTATTCTGTGTAGATATTCATACTTACCGATTATCTGAGTTAATAAAGCGAGGTTTCTTGCTGGTCTTATATCTATGACACCCGAACTCATCTCTGTATTGAGTATAGATACAAACGGCTCATACTGAAACAACTGGTACAGTAAACCACAGTAGGCATAGTCAGTAGTGCCGCTCAAACTATAATGAGCTTTTCCTCTTGCGCGAATAAAGCGTTTGAGCTCTTTGTTTTCATTTTTTGTTACAAATTCATTTGCCGTAACAATACAATCACGAAAGTAATAATAATGCTCGGGCTTTAAAAATTTATATTCACCCTTTTCTATTCCGCTCACATACGAAGGAAACATAAGCATTAAAATTCCAAGTGTCAGTTTGATTTCAACCCTGCTGAAAAACATATCGGAACGGGGTGAATACACATTTATTCCTTTGCTTTCAAGATAATTTGCGAGTGCCGTAGCACGTTGATGTTTTACAGAATTAAATAGAAAAGCAATTTGATTGTAGTTGTTAATCTTACCAGTGCTTTTTAGGTCAGTAATAAAATTTAAAATTTTCTCGTGCCATTCATCGGTATCATCATTGCTTGAGAGTTTTACAACAGCAGAACTGCTTAAAGTTGTCTGCAAATACGGTTCAATTCTCTTTGAATAACGAAATTTATCCCACGAAAACTTGAACTTTGAACCGTCGGTTGTGGACATCCATTTATTATAGAAATCTACGATATCCTTATTTGAACGGTAATTTATTGTCAAGGGAATAATCCTACATTCGCCACTTGAAAACTTTGAAGGAAATTCCAAAATATTTCGTATAGTTGCTCCCCTGAAACGATATAAACCCTGGTCATCGTCACCAACCACACAAATATTTTTTCGTTTTCCTGCAAGTAAGAATACAATTTGTTCCTGAATGTAGTTTGTATCCTGATACTCATCAATCATCAGGTATCGAAATTTGTCCTGTAAAGCAGTCAGGACATCAGGATTTTCACTAATCAGTCTGAAACACTCTGTTTGTATAGTAGAAAAGTCAATTAAATTTTCTTCTCGGATTAATTCGCTGTATAATGACATAACTTCTGCAAGAGCTATAATCTCGGGATTGGAATCTGAATATAAATCTGTTATACTAACCAATTCTTCAGATAAGTTGTTAACATATATACATATTTCTTCAGCAAGTTTCCACGAACTGTTTTGAGGAAAAATACTTTCAATATTTTCTATGCTTTTGAATTTATATACGTTTTGAAATACAAGATATTTCTGGTCAAAGTCATCTAATAACCTATAATTTCTTTTCAATCTTGTAAATTCTATATTTTCTTTGATAATTCTCAGGCACAACGAATGAAAAGTGCCAATATACATTTCATTGATATTAACAAAAATATCCCGTGATATAAGTTCGTTAGTGATACGGGTTATTATTTCTTTCGCAGCCTTCTCAGTGAAAGTAGCAATAAAAATCTGTTCCGGCAAAACACCACATTCCTGAATAAGATAAACCGTGCGTTGAACAAGAGTGTATGTTTTACCGGTTCCCGGTCCTGCAATAATCAAAACGGGTCCATTACAGGCGGTTATTGCTTCCTTTTGTGATGGGTTTGCATTGCCAAATTCAAACATTTTTTCACTTCCAAAACCAAATAAAGATGAATATGCATATATTCCCGTTTCAAAACAAATAATAAAAAAGACAGAAACTGCGTAATATGGAATTTCCGTTCGCAGAATATTTACATCTGCGTTTAAATATAAAAATGGTCACTATTATCAAAGTGTAAGATAAATAGTGACCATATTTTTGACGATGAATAGAAAATTAAATTACCAAATCCAACGTCAGTTTTTCCATATTTTTTTGCTTTAGTTCAAAGGAAGAATGAACATATTTGTCAAGAGTGATGCGGACATTAGTGTGCCCAAGAATTTCTGACAGAGTCTTAACGTCGAAACCTGACTCAATACATCTTGTTGCAAAGGTGTGACGGAGTGTGTGAAAATTTACGTTTTCCAAACCGCAAGCAGAAGTAATTTCTCCGAATTTTTTCTGCAAAAGACGTGGCTCAATAAATTTGTCATTAGCTTGACGAATAACATATCCTTTTGGTTGTCTGTACTTTTCAATCAGCTCAGAGATAGCTGTTGGAACAGGAATAATGCGGTTTGATTTATCTGTTTTTGGTTCAGTAATCATAACTGTACTTTTCCCGTCTTCATTTTTTATTCTCTGCATTGTTTTTGAAATATGAATTTTGTTATTCTTTATGTCATCCCACTGTAAAGCACATAATTCGCCAATCCGAATACCGGTAAAAAGTGCAAACAAAATTCCAAAACTAAAACAATTATCATTGTTTCTAATATATCTGATAAGTGTCTGCTGTTCTGACCGAGATAACACTCGCATTTCTTGTTTGGATTGTTTCAACAGCGAAATTTTAGGGCATTTTATATTGTATTCTTCCTCAGCGTAGTCAAAACCCATTTCAAGAACGATCAATATATTATTTACTGTTGCTGTTGCAAAAGAACCGATAAGTTTATCGGTAAATTCTGATATGTGTTTAGCGGTCAGCATACTCACATTGATTTTTCCAAGCTCAGGAATAATATGATTGTTGATGATAGTTTCATATTTCACAAAAGTAGAGTACTTGGTTTTGTGCTTTGTAAGATACAACCAATTCTTCATAACGGCTTCAACTGTTGCAAAATTTTTCGTTTCAATAATCTGCGGATTAAAAATATGAGTTTTTTGTTTCTGCTTTACTTCAGAGTAAGAATGCCCATAAACAGAGCCATATTTTTTCTTTCCGTCAATAGTTATTTCTTTAACAAATCTAGCTTCCCATCTTCCGTCCTTTCTCTTATAAATATTTTCTCCTCGCCTTGGCATACTAACAAATCCTTTCTGTTTTAATATATTAATTTTAAAACAGACTACATATTTGACCACAAATAAAATAAGTTCAGCTGCAAATAATACGATTTTCTATGATTTATTTCAAAATACAGTAGTAAAATCAATTGAATTATTATTAAATATGTGGTAAAATATTGTAGAAATAATAAGAATAATAGGTTATTTTAGCATTCGCAGATGTAAATATTCTGCGAATTTTTTCTTATCATAATTTATTTGTTGTATGTTAACTTGAAACATCGGGAATTGCAAGTTATTTTTTCCATATTAATATTTTTATAGAATAGAGTAATACTTGAAAAAAGTCTGGACTTTGCAAGAGCTTTGTGATATATGTTTGTACTGCGAAAGGCGGTGCAATAATGAATACACTTGAAGAGCTATATTATGAAAACATAGTTCCGAATGAAAAATGTGCAAAACTTAACAGCGAGGTCACAGAACTGCTGAAATTGCTAAACAGAAATGAAGAAAAACTCACGGCAACCCTGACTGAGGAACAGAAAGAAACCTTTGAAAAATACAAGGATTGCAATCGTGAAATTTCTGAAATCTGCGACCGAGAAGCATTCCTGAACGGCTTTAGGTTAGGAGCACGGATTATCATTGAATCGGTAAATCAATAATGATTGTTTACTCAAAAATCAACGGGAGAACGCTGTAAATTGTTCTCCCGTTAATCGTTGTATTTACCTGTTTTTATTAACTTTTTAATAATAGCTTTTCTTGCCTTGATCACTCCGTCTATGGTCATCATTTCAACAAGAGCAACTTCGTCAAGCGTTTTCTTTTCATAGCCGAATACACCCATTGAATGTCCGAGTATATATTTGTCTTTGTCGGGTAGCTTGTTAAACTGTTTTTTCAAAAGCTCAAGGCAGAGCTTTTGCTGAACAAGCTTGTCCGTAGAAGCTGATGTTTCATCTGATAAAAGGGAATCAATAATACTATCAGAATTGTCGGATGTGATGTCCTCCATATACAGGCTGTGCGTGTTGTAGTTGATATATTTCTCAACTGTGGTTTCAGACAACTTCAATTAATCTGCAATTTCATTGACTTCCTTGTAATCTTCATAATACATTTTCTGAACCTTACGGACTGTGTTCATATCGTGCTTTGAAAGTGAAACTGCACCCACGTTCTTCTCAAGCCAATGGTACATTGCTCCTTTGATATGCGGATATAGATATGTAGTAAGCTTCGCTTTGGTAACATCATATTTTCGAGATTGAATACAGTCAAAGAACGCAAGTGCTCCCTCGCTATCCAAGTCACTTAATATTTCTTTTGTATAGACCGTAAGCTCCTGCGGTCTGTTTTCTTTTTTATGGAAGCAATTGAATGCAACGGCAGCTTCTTTTGCAATGTTATGTATAAAACCGATGTTTTCATTGTACAGTTTTTCAAGCATACTGTCATCGCCGTCGTAATATTTCTGAATCATTTCTTCGTTAGTCATACGCTTACCTTTTAGCTTTCGGTCGTCCTCTCGGATTTGTTTTTCGTATTACATTGCAGAGAGGATAAAGATTTCCAGAAGCAAGAGATTTTTCAAATTCTTCATTTGAAATTCCCGGCGTGATTTTAGCGTGGTGATATAAATCTTTAGCCTTTGCGTAAAGGATTTCTCTTTCTTCTGCCGTAATAATGCGTCGGGATAAGTCCTTGTCAATACGCTTGTAACAGCGGTTAAGCGACTGCGCCTTTGGATTGTCTGCAACGGTTTCTTTAACTCCTTTGTAGTGATAGCCAAGCTGAGCGCAGGTGTAATTCGGATTATCGGGAGCAGGCTTGTCGCAGTATTTAGTGTGGTATGCTTTATTAAGCAGAAAAAATCTTCCGCAATACTCACACCTGCGAATTATATATCCTGCCTCTAAAGCCTTGTAAAAATCTGTTTTCAAAAGTGTCTGAAGCGATTGCGCTTCGTAGTATCCATAAATTTTAAACTCACCTGAACCGTTTGATGTTTCTCTGGGAATATATCTTAGTGTAACTGAATCGGCATTAGTAAATAAGCCTGTATCGGTAATCGGATTTGCAATCAGCTTGATTGCACTCGGATGATTCAAAAAGTTATGCAAAGCAGATGCATAATTATTTGAATTGAGTTTTTGAAGTTTGGATAAATAGAAGTCTATGAAGTTGTAGATTGTATTGTTGAATGACTGTATATCGGATAATATTTTCTCGTACATTGAGCAAAAGTTTTTGTAGTACTCCCATTTTGTTTTAGTATTTCCGGGATAGATAAGTAATGCTCTTGTCTTTGACGGCGGTGTAGACGGAATATCAGGCTTTGGAATGTCAATAGGAAAGCTTAATCCGCTTTCCTCATTGTCAAGATATACTGTATCGCAATTTCCAAAGTTCTCGGGATGTTCAAGATATTCGTTGTACTCTTCAATCTGCGATAAGATTTCCAAATCTCTGTGTGAAAGCTCGCAATCATCATTTTCAAAAAGGGAAAGCTGTGAAGTGAATTGCCTTGCTTCTTCCAAAATATTATTATCATCCTTCAACAGAGAAAAAATTTTGTGTTTGCTCATCATCTTATCAAGCACAGTGTAATCTTCATTAGCTTCAAACCAGTCTTTCAAATCGTGCGAGGTTTCATATTTATAAGTTTTTTGGATTGCAGAGTCAAGAATAGTTTTCATTTCCAAGTAATTGTTACGGGGAAGATTGAGTACCTCGGTGGTAAGTTCGCCGAGGGAAAAATCTTCTCCGTTTATTTCTATTGTCTTATTGCCAACGCAGTAAAGTATCTTTTTAAACATAAATCCCTCTTATAAATTGTCAGTGAATAAAAATATATTGTCGATGACAAATATAAGTCTAACACAAATTTATCCACAATACAAGCGGAAGGAGGTAAGTGAATTTATCAGAAAAGAGTAGTAAAAATATGGGAGGAGTGAAAAAATTATATATGTCTGTCGGTGACGATGGTGACGTTAAGTACGATAAAAATACCGCTCTCTGATTTATCGTTTCTATCGTTTTTATCGTCGCAAGGCGGTTGTTTCGCCGTTGTTGCCGATTTGTGCGATTATTTTACAGAGGTGGAGGAAGTATCCGACTGCAAGTAAAAATCAAAATTTGGGCGAATTTACGGCAGAATTAAAAACTTATTTTTAGTAGCAGAGGTTTTGGCTATATTTCCCGGACTTGTCCGGGGCAAGCAGAGCGCCCGGCTGTCCGCCGAACATGTAAAACCGAGCGAAGCCCGGACCCACTTTAATACGGAGGTGCATAAAAATAGAAAATCGTAGGAGAAATCAAACATTGAGTATCAGATTAACTCAATCTGAAAAGTCAGCTATTATTTCAAAAGCTAAGAAATCCAAATTAATACTGACCGAGTATATTTTGAAATCTTCATTGCAAACCGAAATCAAAGTTATTGACTTGCAACTACTGCTCGTTGAGCTAAAAAGGATTGGCAACAATCTGAATCAGATAACGAGAAAGATAAACAGCGGTGCTTTTAATTCATACAACTTTAGTGAAATGATTGCTATGCAAAGAAAAATCTATGACGCAATTATAAATCTGTCGGAGGAAAAGTGATGGCGACCGTGACATATATTCGAGAGTCCAAACAATCCATAAGTGCAATGAAAGGTGTAATTGATTACTGTTGTCAGGATAAGAAAGTCTATGATGAAATTTCAAATCAAAGACTTGTCAGCGGAATTAACTGTGACGGTGAAAATGCATTCAAAGAGTTTATGGCTACTAAAAAATCATACGGTAAAACTGACGGAATGAATTTTTATCAGTACGTTCAATCCTTCTCACCCGAAGAAAATATTACTCCGCATAAAGCTCATGAGATAGCTATAGAGTTTGCCGAGAAAGCGTGGACAGGTTATGAAGTTTTAGTTGCAACTCATTGTGATGCACAGCATATTCATTCTCACTTTGTAATCAACTCTGTCAGCTTTGAGAACGGCAAAAAGCTTCGCCAGAATCCAAACACACTCAAATCATTACGAGCCTTGAGTGATGAAATCTGCGGACAACATAATCTTTCAACACTTGAACCTTACAGCAAGGAAGGTATAAAAATCTCTACAAGAGAATACCGCACGGCAGTCAAAGGTCAGAGTTGGAAGTTTAAACTGATGGATGACATAGACAAAGCAATGAACATAAGCGGAAGCAAAGAAGATTTCATAAATGCAATGTCAATTATGGGTTACTTCGTAACCTGGACAGACGGTAGGAAATACATTACCTATCAATGTCCGAACAAAATGAAGTGCAGAGATATTAAACTGCACAACGATAAATATTTGAAAGGAAGTATGGAAAATGAATTCAGATACAGGCAAGAACAATATTTTGGAAAGTCTCAAACAGAGGAACAGCAACTCGCTGACGGCGATAGAACTACTCTCGGGAGAAACGAAAGTAATTTCAATTCCGTCACAGGTCAGGGAGGAAGAACTCACCCTGTTGAGAACGGCAATAACATTTCAGCCGGAGCTGTACAATATGATTTCAAAAATCTCAACGGACGACCAGATGGTGGAATATCTGGAGAGGATTCTGGAAATCAACAAAGACAATATGAAATCAATCTCGAAGAGTTGTCAGTCGGAGATGAAGAAAATTTCGGAACAGACTCTGAAAGAAATCAGGTCTGTGCAAACGCAGATGACCAAATCTATTCAACAGGCTGGGAAGATTCAAGAAGAATTTTTGAACAATACCTTGCAACAAGGTCAGGCGTTGGAATCGGCAATAGCGTCACAGGTGAAGAGGTCAACTCTAATGACAACTTTAAAATTGATAGCGTTAACCGTGCTGTCCTCGGCGGTGTCAACTCTCTTGCTGAATCACTTTCTCGGATAATTGATGATGAGTCGGAGGATGAAGAAGAACGCAGAAAGCTAATTGCAGCCGAGCAAAACGGCAGTGATATTGGTACTTTACTTGGACTTACCGCCGGATTGATTGCAGGTGCAATATCAAAAGAAGAAAATATTGAATACGAAGATGAAGAAATGGGATTTAATCTGAATATGTAGCTTCATCAGAACGGAGGTTTAATGAAAGATATTAATGACTTCAGAATTCCAAAGGAAGAAAATTATAACTCTGCGGTAGCCGGTCATTTGAAACGAAGCAGAATGGTTATTGTGGAAGATAACAAAATGATTTCACACAAAGATTACAGGATAAACGGAGTTACATACTCTGTCAACTCAATCTTTGATATGAATTCGAATCGGACGGCAGAGGATAACTTGAAATATCTTATGATGCAGGAAATTGAAGAAGTATCATAATATTTGAAATTTGGTCTGGATATTCAAACCGCTTAGGAGTATAATTGCGTTGCGAAAAATTACTCTAAAGCGGTTTGATACAGACAAGGAGGACAAATGGATAATTTAATTACAACAGAAGAAAAAATCACAGCTCTCTATTGCAGACTCTCACAGGAGGATGAGAAAGAGGGCGACAGCAACAGCATAGAAAATCAAAAGGCAATGCTTACGAAATATGCAATTGAAAACAGCTTCAGAAATATTGAGGTGTTTGTTGATGACGGATATTCGGGAGTATTCTTTGACCGCCCTGCATTTCAGAAAATACTTAATCTGATTGAAGAGAATAAGGTTGATACTCTGATTACAAAGGACTTATCAAGACTCGGCAGAAATTACATAAGCGTAGGTAACTATATCGAGATGGAGTTTCCGCACAGAGATGTTCGTTACATAGCTGTCAACGATAACTACGACAGCCAAGATATGAACAGTTCATCAAACGAGCTTGCACCGTTCAAAAATCTGTTCAATGAATGGTTTGCACGAGATACAAGCAAAAAGATTAGGGCTGTTATTAAATCGAAAGCCGAACGAGGAGAACGCATTGGTTCTCATATTCCCTACGGATACAAGAAGGATCCCGACAGAAAAGGACATTTGATTATCAATGAAGAAACAGCTAAAAATGTGAAACTGATATTTCAACTCTGTGCCACAGGAATGGGACCGAGAAATATAGCAAAGGTTCTTGCTGAAAAGAAAATTCCAAGGCCGTCGGTGTACCGCTATGAAAATGACGGAGTTATCATTCAGAAAACTGACATTACAGACCGATACAGCTGGGCGACAAAAACTATTGTCGGTATGCTTGAAAATGAGGTGTATCTCGGGCATACGGTGAATTGCAAAACTACAACCTTGTCCTACAAGGATAGGGAAAAAAAGCTTGTTCCTGTAGAAAATCAATTCAGATTCGAAAACACTCACGAAGCTATAATCGACAAAGAAACCTGGGACATTGTTCAGAAGGTTCGTGAGGGTAGGAGAAGAATTACGAAGTCAGGTAATATCAATAAGTATAGTGGTTTGCTCTACTGTGCAGACTGCGGAGCAAGGCTTACCTACAACAGCGGAAACAAGCCAAAGCCAAAAAGCTATTACTTTATGTGTAGTTCATATCGCAGACATAAGGACGGCGATTGTGTATTGCCACACCGAATCCGTGAGATTGTATTAGATGAAATTGTGAGGGAAGAAATCAATCAGGCAATTTATTATGCGGTCAATGAAAAGGACAAATTTGTTGAGTGTATCAGTAAAAGAAGTTTGTCGGAAAGCCGAAAAAAACTCAGTCAGAAGATAACCGAGATTGACAGGCTGAATAACCGTAAGAACGAGTTGAATGTAATATTCAGAAAGCTGTATGAGGATAACGCACTCGGCAAAATTCCCGATGACCAGTACAGACTTCTGTCCGACAGCTATACAGCTGAACTGCATGAATTGAAAGCAAAGATACCCGAACTGCAAAATCAGATAAATACAATTAAAACTGAGGAAAGCAATGTTGAAAGATTCATAGCCTTGGCAAACAAATACATCTACATTGAAGAACTGACATCCGAGATACTGAGAACTTTCGTAAGCAAAATCACCATACACGAAAACGATAAAGACAACCCCGGAGCAAAATATGAGATTGACATATTTCTGACACATATAGGAAAATTCTGGTGAGAGATATTCAATAGCAAAATCACAGCAAAAAACAGAGCAGATAGCGAAAACTACCTGCTCTGTAAAACCTGTAAACTCATCTGAAGTTACCATTCGCTGATTTCAAGCTTCGGCATATGACCGTAAAGGAAGTACTCGCATTCCTCGTAGTCATTGTACTTATGCTCCTGCTCTCTGAACAGCTTATCGTGGTGCATATAGTCACGGTGAAGAAGCTCGTGGTAAATTACGAATTTCACAACCTCTTTCGGGACGTCCTTTGAGTTGAGAACGCAGTTAATGACTATGCTGTTGTCTCTGTAAAAATAACAGCCGTAGTATTGCTTGTATGCCTTGTCAGTCCAGCGGATTGACGAAATTCCGTCATATGTGCCGTGGAACATCTCGTCCTTTACTTCCTGCACCAGCTCGTCAAGGTTGTAATACGACTCTCTGTCAAACGGTATCTGCTCATCGGGGAGCTCGCTTACTCGTGTTCCGTATGCGGGAGCTTTGCCTCTGTAAATGTAGAAGTGAAAAACCATGCTTGCGTAGTTTTCCCAGCTTCCGTATATTTCTTCGGCTAACGGATAATTCTGATATGCTTGTTCTGCCAACACCTTGAAGTCCTTGTTTTCTTCAAGAGCCTGTTTTGCAACATAGTACGGGTCAATCTTTTTGCGGTCTGCAAACATATGCACCTTCGGTTCTTCCTCGAAGTTTTTGAGGTTGTCAATCAGCATCGCAATTTCACGCTCGCTCGGCCGCATACAGAATCCCGAGAAATACTTTTCAATCAGCTTGGGAACATCGACTGACTCGCTTGAAACAATCTCCTTTTTGTCCTTCATCAGATTTACATAGCCTTTCAGCTGGTCCTCAAACACAAGCAGAGTGTAATCGTAACCGTCCTCGTCAATCAGCGAATACCAGCAGGAGGGGAGAGTGACAAGACTGTTGTAAGTCATTACCTTTGCCGACAGAATATTGTACGCTTCCTTGCAAAGCTCCCAGGAATATATTTCTTCCTGTTCCTCCTCGCTGATTGCAGTTTCAGCCTGTGCCTGTTCTTCTTCGGTTTCCTCATTTTCGTCAATTTCCGCAAACAGCCACTTCGGATTGAGCCATTTGTTGAACACCGTCCATTTGTCGTTGAAGTCAACAAGGTTGACCTTTTCCGTTCCGCCTGCCTGAATGCCACGCATACCTCTGCCAATCATCTGCATCAGCAAGCCCTCGCTCTGTGTAGGTCTTGTGAGAAAAACAGTTTCGATATCGGGGACGTCACTGCCCTCCGTCATTATGTTCACATTCACAAGCACGTCAAATTTTCCGCTTTTGAACTGCTCGATTATGTAGCTGTTGTCCTCGTTGCCCGAATAAATACAGTCACATTTTACGCCGCGCTTTTTCAGCTCGTCACAAAGAAGTCTGCAATGCATAACATTCAGCGCAAAAATCAGAGTCTTGCCGTATTTTTCTGCGTTTTTTAGGTACTCGTCAATAATAATGCTGTTTCGTGAGGAGCAGACGGCAATTTTTCCGAGCAGGGAATCGGGGAGCTCGCCACGCCTTTTGATTTTCTGCGCTTCGTCCTCGGTGATAACAGGCTCAAAGTCCTCGTTTGTTTCTATTCTCGTAAATACAGGCTCTGCAAGTATTCCCTTTGTAATCAGATTTCCGAGCGATATGCTGTAGATAATATTGTCGTCAAATAGCTTCAGCAAAACTGCGCTGTCGTAATCGTTACTGCGTACAGGTGTTGCCGTAAGTCCGAGGAGCTTTGCGTCGGGGCGGTATTTGAGAAGATATTTTATCGTGTCCTGATAGGAACGTGCAAAGGTGTGGTGAGCCTCGTCAATGACAATCATCAGCTTTTTGCTTGTAATTCTCCTTAAATGCCTTTGATTTCTGCAAATTGACTGAATGCTTCCTATGATAACATTGTCGTTTTTATCAACAGATTTTATGCTCTGGTGTTCGGATGATATACAGCTGATTTTATAGCTTCTGATGTCGGGATTTTCAAGCTTTGAAAGCCCTGCGAATCTGTAAAAGCACTCTGCCGCCTGATTAATCAGCATATGACGGTGGACTATCCAGAGTATCTGGTAACCTTGACTTATCATATCTTTAATCAGAAAATATGAGGCTGTTCTGCTTTTTCCGCTACCCGTAGGCATTACAAGCAAGCCTGACTTTTTATCTTCCTTGATGAAGTGGTTTTCGAGGGCGTTTACTGCGTCTTTCTGAAAGTCGTAGAGCGAAATATCCCCCGCAGGAGTTTCTCTCATGTTCAGCTCAATAGTTCTACTGAACTTTGTGTCCTCTGAAAAAATAACGTCAGCGCCGCCGATTTTTGCAATCGCAGTTGCATATGCGATAATAAGGCTTGCCGAGGTTGCCTTTTGGCGCAGACTTCTGAGCTTTGTGCCGAAGTCCTTGCCTGAAATGCAGAGGGCGTTGAAAACCTCGTCAAGAATGTCGGGGTATTTACACAAGAGCTTGTCCTCGATAATCTGACGGTAGCTTTTTACAAACCTGTCGTTCGGTGCGGTGCAAATAAGATTCATTGAGCAGACAAGGTCGTCTTTTTCGTCCGTTTCGCACAGAGGACGGTCGTCGGCGTTTGTTTCGGGTGAATAGATAACTGCTTTTAAAAATTCATTGTCAAAGTTTTCCCAAGTAAAGTTTTTCATATTATTTCACTTCCTTGTCAATCCAGTTTTCGCCGTTGTAGTTTTCAATTTGTTCCGACAGATTTTCAATGTAGCTTTTTAATTCTGCATTGCTTTCCGTACCCTGAGCGTACCATAGATTTGAACGTCCGAATCCGAAGTCATAGCCGTTGTGACCGCTCCTCGGAACAATCCACTTTGATGAAAAGCGTTCGTTTTCGGGCAGAAGTACGCAGTTTTCCTTCTTGTCAATAAAGTTGAATTCCTGAACGTATCCGTTGATGAAATCAACAAATTGCGGATATCTGTAGACGGTAGCGTCCTTGTACCAGCCGACAACTCTCATTCCGTCAATCTTGTCTGACTTTGCACACCATACAACGGTTACACCGTCAACGCTTTCTTCATTTTTTGAAAGCTGACAGCCGTTGATTTTTTCAATGTGGAGCTGGCTTGTTTTGTTTTTCAGGGATTGTGCAAGCATTACAAAGCCTATGCAGAAATCGGTTTCGTCTCCTTCGCCTCTGAAAAAGTCAAAGTTGTACGCCTCGTGAGCGTCGTTTGTTTCCTGTACATATGCTCCGCCGTTTACGGGTTCGTCAACGCCGTCGATAATGCCTTTGTAGTACTTCATATAAGCGATGTTGCAGAAAATAATGGGTTTCATAGAAAATTTATCCTTTCGTAAATTAGTAATTTGAGAGCCTTTTGGGCAATTGATATTCGGATTAGTAATTCTGAAGACCTCCTTTATTTAAGTGTGTCTTCATTATATATTGCCGGATTATCATAAGAAAGGGATAAGTTTTCCCGTTAACTTTCTTTTATTTTGTTGGTCTATCCCTTAATGCTATGCTCTTTCCTGTGTATTTTTCAAATTCATAGATAAAGTAGAATATCGAATCCTGACCTAATGCCCTTACGAAAATATAATCTCCTATGTTATCATCTGTAAGCCTTCCCCCCCTCTGTCAGGTTGAACAGGGTATCGGCTTCTTTTCTGCTCAAATTCATACCGATGCAGAATTTATACAACGCAACCCGTGTGGCTTTACCTCTTCCGTTTATTATTTTTTTATATGTGTCCCAGCTCTGCTGACAATTATCTTCAATCTTCTCGGCGATTTTGCTACGATTGCAATTGAAATCTTTTTCAAGCTTATGCACAAAATCATCCAGCGTTTTTGCAAGCTTTGTTTTCTTTTCATCAAAAATCTCCATTTCTTTACGGCTGACCTGATAAGACAGCTTTTCCTTTTCAAAATCACTTCTGAATTTTCTGCTTTTAATTTCCTGCTCCGTAACCATATGTACCTCCAATAAACAACCGGTGTAATATTTCATTAAGTTATTATATCATATTGTAAGTGTTTTTTATATTACAAATGTTGAAAAAACAGAGCAGATAGTGAAAACTACCTGCTCTGTAAAAAATTAAGTTATATGTTCCTTATGGGAAGTCAGCTGACTTGAACCCTCGGCACGCGGTTTTGGAGCGACTGTTGAAAACTCAAAATCGCATAGATAAGCCACTTTTTAAGCCAAAGTCGGAGCATCAAATTGTATTTTCGCAGTTTTGATGCTTTATTGATGCTATTGGAAAATTCCTGCCAAATTAACTTCCTCGTTGCTACATATAATAACATAATTAAAATTCATTGTAAAGCAATCTATAGCTCAAAATTTGCACCGCAATAAACAAAGAATAGAGATTTTTATTTTCCTCAATATACTCATGTGGTGAAGGATTGTAATCTCTGTGATGATATTTGTAGCAGCAGACTCTTAAATCGGCTTAGAATAAATAGCGGCAAGAAGTATTTTAAGTTGTGTTCATATTCAGAATGCTCGCAAAAATAACAGATAACAAAAGCATTGCAGATATTACCGCACAGTATTCAAATCTTTATCAATACAATCCCAATTAGAATACCATACACTCTTTCCTAAAAGCAACGGTTAACGCTTCTTAATATTATTACTTCTGTGTTTACCCACCCATTCATATACATCACCAAATATAATTCAGTTAACCTTGAATACCCCATTAGGAGAGAAATCGGAAAATCCGCTGTTGTAGAGCAAAGTCATTTCTAAGGCGTTTTTTGCCCTTATCAGGCATTGAAACTCCTCTAATTAATATTTTTGTAATCAATATTCATAGTTTAGTCGAGGAATTTCAAACACAACATTTGATGAAAAGGTCATATCATCCTCGTTGAAACGCATATTTATTTCACCGTCATATTTTTTAACAACCTTTTGAATGCTTTTTAGTCCTGTTCCGTGTATTGAGCCTGATTTTTTGGACGATGCTATTCGGTCGTTTTTGACGGCTATAATATTCTTTACAGAGTTTGTAAGCTGTATTGACAGATATTTATTTTTGCGTACAAACACCGAAAAATCTATAAATCCGTTTTCTGTATTTTCTGCCGCTTCGACTGCGTTTTCAAGCAGATTGTCAAGCAGAGCAGTTATGTCGGGTTGGTTCATGAAACCAAAATCGGCCCTTCTGATGTCAATATTCATCTTCACCCCAAGCCTGTCGCACACAGATTTATACCTGTTGACTATAGAATTAACCATAGGATTGTTACAATAATCAACGGATTTGTTTACGCTGAAGTCTTCAATAAAATTATCTATGTACTCGGTAACAGCCTTGTCTTTGGCGATGCTCTTAATAGCGTTTAAATGCCGTTTTATGTCGTGCATAACAATTTTTGAGTTTTCATTTTGCTCATTAAGTAAATCATAATACTCAGCCGTAGATTTTTCATTTTGCCTTTCATATTCCAATTCCACATTGTGTCTTTGAGTTTTCAAAGTAAATTCATATACCCAAAAAACCGCTATATTTGAGAAAAGTAATAGCACTATACTTATTATTAATAAATACATGTATTTTTGTTCTAAATCAAAATTGTGTAGTGCATATGATACTGCATACAGTAGCAGAATGCTTGAGGCAGGTAAAACCAAAAGAGGTATAGAAAGAGAATAACTTTCTGATTTATGTTCTTTTATTGAGAATTTTGATACAAAGTAAATTATCAAAAAATATAACAGTTTACTGATAGTCGATTGAATAATGAGACTTAGAGAATTATCCAGGCAAGTGAATAAATCCGTACCGAATAATACTGTTGAAACAAACATAACAATACTTTCTGTGATTGCCATAAATATAAGTAATATGCTACAGTGGAAAATACAGGATTTAACACTTATGAAATAACAAAAATAAAGTAAAAAGAAGTTACACGCAAAAAATGCAATTAAATTAACCAATGTTAAATTCAATAATCGAGATAAATACAATAATACATACACAATAACAACTGAAAATAACAAAAATTTTTTGCTTGATTTTCTTTCAAATTTGTTTTCAAAATAAAACAGTGATATCAGAATTTCTGCAAGAAAAATAAATGCATAGCAAATTGTATATACCATTTTTATACCCCTATGTATGCAAAATATGCCTTTTTAAAGTTTGAATAGTTCCTTTGAGATATAGGTAGAGTTTCACTTCTTAAATCTACATTAATATTAAGCTCAGTCTTATTAAAATCCGAGACATACCTCAGATTAACAAGATAACTGTAATGCGGTTGTGCAAAATAATCGTAATCCTTTAGCTTTTCTTTCCAATAACTTAATTTTTTATTTGTATAATACTTCTTCTGCCGTGTTCGTGTTATAATAACAGCCTTTCTTTCTTCAATAGTTATATATACTATATCGCTTGTGAAAACAGAATAATACTCGTCATAGTATTCAAGAGTTATTATTTGAGTATTGGAATGATAATAGTTAATAGCCGTATTTAATGCTCTAAAAAACCGGTTATTGTCAATAGGCTTTGACAGATAGCGAAACACATCCAAATCCATAGCGTCATCAAGATAAGTGCCATGCGAGGTTATAATAAAAATAATTATATTAGAGTTTACCCTTTTTAATTGTGCGGACAAAGTCAGACCATTTACCAGAGGCATTTCAATATCAATGAACGCCATATCATAACTGATATTACTATTCAGCAGTTCTACACCATTGTAAAACAAATCAATATCAAAAGCTATTTTATGTTTATCGGTAAATGTGTTCAGATTATTTTTTATTTCTTCGACAATATATTTATCATCGTCACAAATCAATACTTTCAAAAGGAAAACCTCCCGTGAATTATGACATAATTATAACATATATTGCAAAAAATATCATTGTTTTAGGTTTGATTTTTTAATTTTTGACGAAATAATTAGAAAAATACATCACTTTGAACGAAATTGACATCATTTTTGCAAAAATTATGTTTTTAATTTTAATATGTGTTAAAATTCCAACAAAACTTGATGAATTTAAAAAGATAAAATAACGGAAAAGATCAGCTCAAAAATTATAGAGTTTTTTGTATCAAACGACCTTATAAAAAACGAAGATAAAGAAATTTACAAATATGCTTTTAATATTATTTTATCATCATTGATACATATTGCAACTGTTATGACATTAGGATTGTGTTTCAATTTATTTAATAGAAAGTCTGACTTTCTATTGTGCTTACATTGTAATACGCAAATTTGCAGGCGGCTACCATGCAAAACGCCAACAAGATGTTATATTGTTTCTATTATAACATGGGTACAGGCACAACATGTTTTTGCTGAACCAACTGCTCCGCTTGCTTCATTTATAACAAAACCATTGTACAGGCACAACATGTTTTTGCTGAACCGGGATATAATGCATCATCAGGTGTATACACCGTCATAAATAATTCCAAAGCATCATGGAGAGGTAAAATGAATTCATGGTGGTGGGGCGGTAAGAATTGTTCAGCCACAGGTAAAATTACAGCAATCTAATTTAGTATTTATTATTTCCTTGTAAGACCCGTACTTACAAGGAATAGGGTGAGTAAAAATGATAAAACAAAATTTAAAATTGTTTTTTAAAACTAAAATAATATTTATTCCGGTTATCATACTGTTAGTATGTTTTTGGGGAAATCTTGTATATAGTTGTTATAGCTTTTCACTCAATAATGATGTATTAATATATTTAAAGAATTCTATAAAATTATGCTTACTATCATTTGTAATATTATGTTTTACATCATATGAATTCTTTTACCTATATAAGCGTTGTTATATAGATGAAGCATTGTATTCACACAAAAATGGTAAGACTAGGATTTTAACAAGTACTGTAACAGTTTTGTTGTTTATTCCGGCTTTAGAGTTCTTTAGCGCATTTGTATTTAATTTTGTTATATTTTTGTCATCCGGAATGAATGACTACAGTTATTTGTATCATATATTTTCAGTTTTATTTTTATATGTTTTTCTGGGTGGAATAATCCCGATTTTACTTGGCGTTTTTTTTGCTCAAAAGACGAAAAGGATTGTTTCATATGCTCTTATGGCGCTTATAATTTTCCTTGTGTCAAGTACATCTGACTTTATTCCGGGGGGTTTAAGCCAGGTTACCAAAATTAATTTTTGGGAAGCAAAATATTTTCTTGCATATATTCTGCCAAATGATTTAGAGTGGTACATAAACCATGATTACGGTATGTATGCTGAAATTTATAGATGGAATTTAATTATTTTCTGGATTTCTCTACTGTCATTTTTGTTTTTCAAACTTTGTCAAATAAAGAAAGCCGCATTAAAAGCTGTTTTACTGTCATTAACACTATTAATTTCAACATTTAATCTGGTTGGCTACTTTTATGGTGGAAGCCATATTGAAAAGGGAGCTCAGCTTGACAGTATTTCAATGTCAGATTATTTGTTTTATACTGAAAATGAGCAAAAGAACCAAGATCCGGATTTTGAAGTTACATCATACGATATGGATTTAAGCATTTACAGACAATTAGATGCCGAAGTATCAATGACTTTATCTGATACAGGTTTAGAGTATTACAATTTTACATTGTACCATGGATACAATGTTTTAAAGATAACTGATATTGAAGGAAATGCTTTAAAATATAATCGTGAAGGAGATTATGTTACTGTAATAGGGAACGGAAACCTGCAACTTATAAACATAAAGTACAGCGGTTATTCACCTATATTATACAGTAATTATCAGGCGTGTTCTCTGCCTGGCTTTTTTGCATATTACCCTATTCCCGGATTTTACAAAATTACGGGTGATTATACCACATATAATCCGATTGAGATAAAATCCGAAACAGAATTTAATATTCGAGTTGATTCAGCAAGGCAGTTTTATTCAAATCTTGATGAGGTAAAGAATGAGAAAAATTGTTTTGTCGGGGTTACAAGCTATCCTACGCTTTTTAGTGGATTTTATAAATCAAATTCGTCTGATATTTATAAGATTTATGCAATTACTGTAAAGGGGTGGGGATTGAGCGAAATAGATGAAGAATATATAGACGAAATTCAGAAATACATTAATGAGTTGGATAACAATAGCAGCAATAAATTAAATCTCAAAGAATATACTATTATTCAGACAAATGAAATGCTTTCTTCTAATTGTATTTATGATGGAATATTTTTAGGAGATGATACAGTTTTTATTAATAAAGCAACTGATGAGGAAACAAAGAAGCAAGTTGCTGAAATACTTCTTGCTCAAAGAGATATGGGCTATTCTAAATATGTAGAAAAAGCCGTGGTTGACTCCGAAAGTATAAATGATAATTAACAAGGAAGAAGGTATAATTGTGCTGATTTTGAAGAACTGCACCAAGTCTTTTAAGAAAACAAAAGCTTTAAATGATTTTTCCTGCGAATTTAAGCACGGTATTTATGGCTTGCTTGGGCCAAACGGTTCCGGCAAAACTACTATGATGAGATGTATATGCGGTTTGCTTTCTCCCGAAAAGGGAAGCATTGAGTGCGATTGTGAAAATATAGGATATTTGCCTCAGCAGTTTGGTGCTATGAAGTCATTGACTGTATATGAAACTATGAGATATTTTGCCACATTAAAGAAAATACCTAAGTCAATTCAAGACAATGAAATCAGATATTGCATTGATTCGGTCAACCTAAGTGATAAAATTAAAAACAAAGTGGGTTCGCTGTCAGGAGGTATGGTTCGACGATTGGGAATAGCCCAAGCTATAATGGGAAATCCTGAAATTGTTTTGTTTGATGAACCGACTGCAGGTCTTGATCCTGAGGAGAGAGTAAGATTTAAATCTCTTTTAAGAAAAATAAAAAATGATAAAACTATTATTATTTCTACTCACATTGTTTCGGACGTAAAATCAATATGTGATGAGATTGTTATAATTAATGAGGGAAGAAATGTTGTTCAGGGAACTTGCAGCGATATTACTTCTATCGGAAATGAAAAAGTTTTTCTTTTAGAAGAAGAATATGAAAATAATTTAGAGGGAAATTATTATGTTAAAGACAGAATCAGTAAGGATAATAAAAATTATATAATCGTTCTCTCAAGTAATTTTATTGAGCAGGGAGTGAGTATTAACGCTGATATAGAGGATGGATATTTATGTGCCTTAAAAGATATATAAACCGCCTTTCATTAATACAATTAACACTTAAAGGAATGGGAATTCTCTATATTGTACCTGTTGTTTTTTTATTTCTTGTACTTCCTTTTTTAACATATTTGGATTTTGCTAAAGGATATTCACCCGAACAATGTTATTTTTCAACATACATAATGTTACAAATTTTTTGCCCATTTTTTGCTGTATGGTGGACTTTATTTGGTTTCAGAGAGTATGTAGAGGGCAGGATCAGAGAACTATTGCTTGTTTATAAAAAAAGTCTTATAGTTGAACTTTTCCTTGTGTTTGTTTTTTATTTCTTGCATATATGTGTATTGCTTGGTTTATATTGTATAATACTAAATTTTAATTATTTCAATTATATTTTTATATTTTTTGTTCAGGCATTTGCTTTTTTTAGTATTAGTTTTTCAATATCTATAATTTTAAAAAATATAGCAATTCCTTTTATTCTCAGTGTGTGTTACGAAATATTTTGCATGACTGCCAATATTGACTTTCTTAAGTTTATTAATATGCTTTCATCTGATATTCCAAGCAGCACCATGGACATAATATGTCCATATATTTTTATATTGATAAGTAGTATATTTGTTTTTGTGTTATCAAATTCTTGTTTCAAACGTTTGTAATATTTTTATAATTATATAATACCTGATTATACATATCCAAAATTTGCATAGCAGAAAACAAAGATAAGCTACTTCCGTATATTGGCATAATACTGTGCAAAATCAACCTTTCCTGCAACCGCCTTATCCCTCAAACTTGACGCAAACCGTGACCATTTCTCAAATTCGGAAATGGTCATTTTCTTATGCTTACCCAACAATCAAACAACCTCCTTTTAGAAAAAAACTATGAAAAGCAGGTTAAAGTGGGGCGTCTCCCCACGGTGTCACATCAGACGGCAGAGCCGACTGTTATGCGGTTTTGCAGTATGTCAAAAATCAGAATTTGAGGGGTCTATCAGAAATGAGCGAAAATAAAAAGAAATATGCATATTGGATGAAGTCTTCAATGGTAGAAGAAATAACAGAAATGCTTGATACAGCAAACGCAACTTCAAAAAGTGATTTTGTCTGTCAGGCTGTTCAGTTCTATATCGGTTATCTTCATCAACAAAAATGCATTGATTATCTATCACCAATACTCGCACAAACAATTAAAAGCGAAATCGAAAGTGTGGAGAAAAATATATCAGAAATGCTGTTCAAGGTGGCTGTAGAACAAGCAAAACTAAGTAATGTTATATCAGCAACAAATCAGATTGATAGAGTTTCATTGTCGGCACTGAATAATCTCTGTGCAGAAGAAGTCGCAAGGAACAACGGTATCATAACATTTTAAAATGCGTACAAATTCCAACGAGGTTAATAAATGCCTAAAATAATTTTTACAAGTCGGTACATTAAAAATCCTGCATCATCAAATGCAGGTAAGCTGATAAAATACATGGGCACTCGTGATGGTGTTGAAAAACTGCCAAACGGTATCGATAACTATCCTGCTACCAAGAAACAAAATGATTTAATATGTACTGCACTTAAAACCGTTCCTGAAGCTTGGGATTATCCCGAGATGAAGTCTTATCTTGAAAATAAAACTAAGGTTAATGCAACGGAGTTTCTCAACGAATTCCTTGAACGCAATGCTGACAGAATAGACGGTGTTAAAAAACTTGTGAACTATTATGCTGAAAGACCGGGTGTTGAGAAGTTAGGTAAACACGGATTGTTTTCTCAAACTGACAAGAAGATAAATCTTGATGAGGTAGCGGATGAAGTTTCAAGTCACAACGGAATTGTGTGGACTCATGTCATAAGTCTTAAAAGAGAAGATGCCGAAAGACTTGGCTACAATAACGCAAATGCTTGGAAAAGTTTAATCAGAAGAAATGCTCTTGAGATTGCAAAAGCTCATAAAATAGAGCCAAGCGATTTGCAATGGTACGGAGCATTTCATAACACAACACATCATCCTCACATACATCTGCTTGTTTATTCTAAATCAGGACAAGGCTATCTTACTAACAATGGCATTGAGAGTATGCGTAGTTCATTCGGCAATGATATTTTCAGAAATGAGCAATACAAACTGTTTGAAATGCTGACAGAAATCCGTGACGAACTTAAAAATGAGGCAAAGAATGTAATTGATGATTTAATTTCAAATATTGATTCAGATGTTTATGTTTCCGATAAAATGGTTGAACTGTTCAGAAAACTTGATGAACAGCTCAGAAATTACAACGGCAGATTGATGTATGGCTATCTTCCTAAATCAATCAAAGAAACCGTCAACAATATTGTGGCGGAACTTGCAAAGGATAAAAATCTTGAGAATCTCTATTTGAAGTGGAATGAAATCAACAGAGAAAAGCTGTCGCTGTATTACGATAACGAAAAGCCTGACATTCCGCTTGAAGATAACAAGGAGTTCAGAAGTATCAAGAACTATATTTTGAAGTCGGTCAATTTATTATCCAAAGCAACTCCGACAATGAAATTTGATAAATCAAGTGTTGAGCAATCTGTTTCAGGAATAGTCCTCACACTCGCAAAATTGATTGCAAACAGTTGCAAGCGTAAACGAGCTAAATTATTCGGTCAGGTTGACAGCAAACTCAAGTCTAAACTTGAAGAGAAAAAGTTTGCGCACGGACTGAAAACCGACAGAACGGTTAATCAGAATGAAATAGAAAATGACGAGAAGCAGGGATTTACAATGTCAATGTAAACCATCTGTTGAGCCGTGTGTCGCCCGTGTTGCGATTTTGTTGCAATCAGCAGGAAAGTAATCGAAATTTTAAATTTAAACCGACACGGGAGATTTTTGAGAGTTTAAAATTTGGTCTGGATATTTAAATTGATTTATGGTATGTTGTTGTACTTGAAAAGGAGCTGATATCTATGTCAACAAGAAAATTACTTACTAACGGTAACGCTTTCAAAAGGACGGATAATCGTTGGGACGGTGTTGTTTGGTATATGGATGAGCAAGGCGAACGGAAAAGGAAGAGCTTTTCAGGTACGACAAAAGCCGAAGTCAACAAGAAAATGACTGACTATATTGCGGCGTTCAAGGACTTAATAATTGAGTCGCAGGAAACAAAGAAAAGGCTGAAAGACAGTATGCAGAACTTGCTTGAGGTATTTAAGTTCCCGTCTGTTGAACGGACTACTTATGACAGATACGAATGTACAGCGAAAAATCAAATATATCCGTACATTGGCGATAAGGTAGTCGGAGATGTTAAGTCGGCGGATATCAAAAAGTTACTTAACGATAAAATGAACGAGGGTTATGCCTACACTACGGTTAAGAAAGTTCATAATGTCCTAAATGAATATTTCCGCTATCTTACTCAACAAGAATATATCGACAGAAATCCCATGATAAGTGCTCCTATGATAAAGAAAAGCAACTTTCTGGCGGCGCAGGACAAAGAAAATCTTCCGACGGGCGAAACCATAACGGTATTCACGCCGGAAGAAATTAAAATATTCAAAGATGAAGCGTTCAGCACATTTTCAAACGGCAAGAGAAAATATCAGCAAGCCGCCGCATACATTCTTATGCTGAATACCGGTTTGAGAACAGGTGAGGTACTCGGACTTATCAACAGCGACATTAACCTTGAAAACAGGGTTATGCACCTTAACAGAGGAGTTAAGGAAATATCAAAGCGTAACGGTGTCACAGCAGAAAAAGGACGAGAAGTAAAAGTCGGCAAGCTCAAAAGTGCCACAAGTAAAAGAGATGTTCCGCTGAACGATACTGCAATCGAAATGATACTTGATTTAAGAAATGAATTCTATTTAGGAGATAACTCACCCCTGATACCCGATGAAAACGGCAATTTCACCCGTCCCGTCAATTTTCGTAAGAGATATTACAGAATCCTCAAAGCCTCAGGTATAGAAACCAAAGGCTTACACTCACTCCGTCACACCTTTGCCACAAACCTTGTAAACGGCATAAAGCAAAAGGACGGCACAATAAAATCCTTAACTCCAAGACAGGTAGCAGACCTTCTCGGACATACAACTTCTGAAATTACGGAGATGTATTATGTAAAAAGAGATTTGATCAAGTTGAATGGAATAACGGATGGATTTGAGTTCTAAATAGTAAAGATATAAAAAACATCGGACTTGAAATTTACTTCAAATCCGATGTTAAATTTTGTCATACTATAAATAAAGATATAGAATGAATTTCCGGTTTCACTTTGATTAAGCAAATAGAATTAAGTCTGAAATTTTTTTATTCGTTTTTCAAGAGCTTGTTTGCGATATTGTGTTGGAGAAAGACCTATTTTCTTTTTAAATGTTCTTGTGAAGTATGACTGGCTTGAAAAACCACATTTCTCCGATAATTCCTCAATAGATATATTAGTGAATTCAAGTATCTTTTTACTAACACTAATACGTTTATCAATAACAAACTCATTAATTGTTTTTCCTGTTATATGTTTGAACTCAGTCATTAGGGTTGTGCGGTTGGTATTATACCAACGACATAAATCGTCAATTGTAAATTGTTTTTCAAGATTAAATTCAATAAAAGTAAGTATACAATCAATTAATGTATCGCTTTCCTGATTTATTTCAAAAGCTTCTTTGTAGAGGTTTGCAGCATAGTCAAAAATTCTGATAACAGACATTCTTGCTCTACAAGACCACATATTATCAGGCTGCACTGAAAGCTGTTCTATAATGCTGTCAAAAAGGTATTCAACTTTGCTAAGTTCTTCTACATCAAAAGGAATTACACAATTGTAAAAGTTGTTTGTCTGATAAAACAAATCAAAACTCGGAAAATCAAAAAGCTTGCAATTAATTTCATAATCATCAGACAAAATACTTTCTACGGAGAGGTTTCTGTTAATGAAATCCGGAGTAAATAGAATGGTTTTTATTTGCAAATGATTTGACTTTAAGATTGTAATCTTTTTGTCCGGATTAACACAAATCATTGCAGGGGCAGAAAGATAACACTTCTCATTGTCGATTTCAAGAGTTGCTACGCCTTTTTTAACAAGGCATAAAGAAAAAAAGCCTTCATTACTTTGGATTTTATCAAGACTGTATTCAATTGGTAAATATCGGTTTTCCCAGAAACGGCACTTTGTCATAAATCCTCTATTGCAGATAGTGCAAAAATAATTGATATAATTGAATTTACAAATTTAATGTTAAATTGTTATAATATAGCATATCATAGGCAAGGTTAACTGTCAATTATTATGTATCAACAGAAAGGCATATTAGCGTAATATATGCATTCTAAAGCCAATTCTCAAAAAATGAGAATTAATTCAACAAACACGATGTTTCCTATTTGTTCCTGATTTGATATTATTTATAAAACTTTAGGAGATGGATATATGACTATTAATGAAATAATAAAGCAACACCGCAAAAAGCTTGGCTTAACACAAAAGGAATTTGCCGATATGCTGTCTGTATCAGACAAGACTGTATCACGCTGGGAAATAGGAAATCAGGTTCCGGATGCATTGTTAATGCCTGATATTGCTAAAGCACTGAAAATAACAATAAATGAGCTATATGGAATAGAGGATAATGACACAAAAGCAAAAGGTAATACTACTTCTGAAGTTTCATATAAAATTAACAAGAGAGTTTTGTATGCCTATAAGATTGGCATTATCCTTGGTTTAGTATTAGCGATTTTTGGTTCATTCTTTTTGGTTAGATGTGATTTAATAGATGAAAATAACGAAGCAGTTCGGCTCTTTGGACAGATAATGATGTTCTCGGGGTGTGGATTTTGCTTAGTATCAGAAATAGTCTATAAAATCATTTACAGGAATGAAGTGAACAATATCATATATTTGTCGGAAGACATAGCATATAGTGGATTTACAGCTATAACTATAAGTGTTATTTTTCTGCTGATTATGCCATTGTTTTTAGCTTTAAGAATTGATTATTGGTATGAACTTTTTGTAGTAGTACCTGTTATTCTGGTTGAGATTATGATGTTGTATCACAAGCATTTACTTAAACAGGCAGGTGTAACGGTTAGTAAAACAATCAGTGTGATATCAATTATTATAGGTTCCGTATCGGTTGTATTGCTTTTATCAATTTTTATTATATTCAGAATTGTAGATTTTAGTGATACATCTATGGTTTCAAAAATGCTGTACGAAATGCATTATGTAACGCTTTATGGAGTATCGGCTGTTGAGGCAAAGGTCAGATTATATAGTTTCTTGTTGCTGAGTTTGCCCCTCATTTCAATGCTGATGATGAATTATATTGAACTTATCATCAAAAGAAAGTTGCTAAATAGGTAGGAATTTTAATAAAAGAGGTTACTATGAAAAAAGTATTGTCTTTGATTATTATAATTATTTTGTTTGTTCAGCTCACTGCTTGCAAAGCAGATAATGGAAAGCCAAATATAAAAGTGGATAATTGTGTAAATGATTATAAAGCAGTATTAAATATTGACAATATTAAACTGACACCAAGCAAAGGAAGTATGCTTGCATTTGAATCAGATTTATCTGTTGAAGAATTAATGAACGCATTAAGCGAAAGTAATCCCAACGTTACATTTATTAAATTAAACAATAGGGAATTTCTTGCAAAGTATAATGAGAATTGCCCTTATATTCTCTTTAGCAAAAATGTATGTGATAAAAATGAAAACATCGTAGATGATGTGTATGTTGTGATGAGTGAAAGCGAAGAATTCGGCAAAATAGGCCACGATATTCCGTATGAAAGTATGAAAATATGGTATCCCGAGCATTTAACAAACCATTACTTTACTTATGAAAAAGTCAGTGATGAAACCTATACTTTGGAGGTAAACAACAATCCATTCGAAAGTTATGTTTATCTCAATGAAAGCACCTCAGTTTTTACTGATATAGTTAAGTTTTATGAAGATTGCGGATATGAAGTACAGCATGAGGACGGAAACTTAACAAGCGGTATTATATTTGTTACCCCCAATACAGATGATACAAACCCGTTCAGAATTTTAGTGATGAAGAAAAACAACACCTATGCTATGCAGTATGGAATTATCAATTCAGACTTAAAGCAACGAGTTGCAGCACCAATTACAAATTACATTGATGCTCTGAACACAAAAAATGCGGAACAATATTTGTCATGCTTTGAAGATATTGACAAAAGCAGTATTGATGTATTTTTAAACAACGTTAAAAGCTGTACTCTAAATAATGCTGAACTTTTTTGGGTAGATGAAGAAAATCAAGATTACATCTTTAAAGTGGATTATAAACTTGTTTCTGAGGACGGAAAGATGATGGGCTCGCTGGAATCGGGTGAACACACTTTAGTTGAATATTTTATCGTTGGTTCTGACAACAAAGAACTTAAAATACTTCATCATTATAATCAGCTTGATGATTGCATACGAGAATTAAAAAACTATAAGGAGTTTGAACAAAATGAAGAAAACAAAGATGACGCTCTTATTGATTGGCTTTATAGTTTGCAGTAGTCTGCTTTCAGCCTGCGGAGAAATGCATAGCAGTAATACAATTTGTGCAAAAAATCTTATTACAGGAAAATGCATTACTATTCCGATTGATGTTTATAATTATGCTGATACAGGAAACTTTTCAAATTTCACAACGCACCTCAGCTTTTCGGAATTGAAAAAGGAGCTTGAAAGCACTGACGCTGTTAATACAGCGATTAACATTTACAACACACCTTCTACCGGCTATATGAAACTTGAAACAGCAAGCGGTGATTTTTATGTCAAATACAATTCATCGGATAATGGCGAATACAACTACTCGCTGTTTGCAGATGTCGGCAAAGCAGAAGAATTTGGAGAATACATTTACATACCTTTTTATATGCTCGAAGAATTTCCAAATTCCGATTACCCTGCATATGCTACTCCGTTTAAGGGTGATGTGTATTATAAAAAATTTTTTGACATTAATGATTTTGCAGAATACTACCGTAACAAGGAAATATATGATATAGAGAATTTAAGTGATACAACACTTCTTATCACCGATAAATCTTCCGGTTATTCTTTTGCTATCGAACTATTTGACGATGGAATGTTTGTTTTAGATGAGAAGTAATTAAAATATAAAAACTGCTACGCTTTAAACAACGAAAAGGCTTTGGAGAATTTATTTTTCTTCAAAGCCTTTTATAAAATATTGTTGATGATAATTGATGCTATTTTGATGATGTAACAGACGGAATTGTTGGAATTTTTGAAACCGTATGAGAAGTTTGAAACAAAAATTGAGCATCAAAAGTGATATTTCAGGCCACGTTCCGCCTGCTTATTTATACGAAAAAACGGCTTAAACGCAGTGTTTAAGCCGTTTTTGCTTGGCAGGGGCAGAAGGACTTGAAGCGGAATAGGAGCATATTTGAATATTTTTATATAATCACTTTTCTGCTTAAATGCCCTTAAACTGCGGATTGTCATAAAATTAAAGGGAATAAGTAACAACGCCTAAATCTGTTTGATAAATGATTTTGGTAGAAAAATGGTAGAATTTTTGATTGATGAACGCCCGCTGAATTTGTTATAAAATCGGAGATTCAATTATGAAAACTAAATATCATATTTACCTCACAGCAGAGGGACACAGAGCCGTTATCAACAGCCTGATTGATTTGAGAAACGATCTCATTTCACGAGGTAAGTACACCGACATCATAGATGAACTCATAATCAAGTTCACTAAAGCTAAAGTCAAGAAAATCCGGATTAAGGAGGTCTGAAAATGGAAATCACATATACAATACAAGGCGATTATTTGCTGCCGAATTTAACGCTTCCCGAACAGGATAGCCGACCAATCGGCTTATGGGGACAACAACGCCTTCGCTATATCAAACGAAGCCGCCCGATTTTATATACCAACCTGCTCACAAAGTGCAGACTGAATGAATACCTTGCCGACATTGACGAACAGGCGCAGAAGATGCACGACGAGCTTGTGCAGTCTTTTGCTAAAGAAGAAGGCTGCACCGAACAGCTCAAAGCAACCGACCAGTTGCTGTGGGTACGCAAGATGAATAATTTTGTCCAGCGAGCGAGAGAAGTTGTGAACGCTGAAATAATCTATAATTAACACAAATGCTGATGTGGTTCTTAATTGAATTACATCAGCTTTTGTTTTTTAGGTGATTTTCTAAAAGCGTATTCTTATTTATCTTTCAGTTCAATCGAAATATCTATTCCAAGTGCATCAAATATTCTTATCAAAGTATCAATCGAAATATTTTGACGTCCGCTTTCAATGCGACAGATATTTGAGCGGTGCATTCTGGTAAGTTTAGCCAGTTGCGTTTGAGAAAACACTTTTTCGAGCCTTACTTGAGCTATTTTTGATATAATTGCTTGACGCTTTTTAACAACATCATCACTTACTTTGATATAAATCACCTCACTGATTTGTTATCATATATGATAACAGCATAATGGTTAAACACAAATTTTCTTCATACAGAAATACAAAACTGTAACCGAAAAGTAGAATCATTCAAAAAGATTGACGATATTTGCATTTGACTTTTTTGCGTACCGTAGCGTTTGATAAGCACCGCCGCTCTTATGCGTAACGCAGAAAACGCACAAATCGGAACGGTCAACCATTGCTCTGTTTCGGATTTGAATAGCTGCTTTCGGGTGAGTATTAGCGGATTGCTCGCAGACCTCAACGAAATCGTAGTAGTTATCGTAGCTCTCCCGGTTTTTGATATAATCCGATTTCAAATACGGCATAACCCAAGTGACGGAGCAATTTGCTGAATCCAAACGCTTTTTGCAACGAAGGATTGCAGCGGTTACAAGCTGATCAAATTCGCCGTCACGTCCGACGAGAAACTCAATATATTCGTGTTCATTAAGCAGCTTATCTAACAACCATTCAATCCTTTGCCCAACCGTCCTGAAATCATCTATGTAACGATGCCCGAAAAAGCAAACCGTATAAACTGAAAACATAATAATCTCCTTTGTGGGATATATCGTAAATTATAACACATAATCTTTATAATTGCGATATATCCCACACGATTTATCGCACATTTTTGTAGAATTGAATTACGATAAATCGCAAAGGAGAAGGCTATGAGAACAAAAGAAGCTGTTGCACAGCGTATTTTGGAGCTGTGCCGTGAGAGAAACATCGCTGTCAATGCCCTTGCAAATATTTCAGGCGTTTCGCCGTCAACCATCTACAGTATGCTCAATCAAAAGAGCCAGAATCCAGGCGTGGTGTCCATCAAGAAAATCTGCGACGGTTTGGAAATCACTGTTCGACAATTCTTTGACAGCCCGCTGTTTGATGAAACCGAACAAGAGATAAAATAAAACGAGCGTGTAAGCAGGATTTGATTCTGCTCACACGCTTTGCGCTTTTAATTTAAGCATTTATAGATATGTGTATTATATTATATGTTTTCACTCCATTGAAATAGTAGTATATCCACAATTCTCAGCTATGCCATTATATGCGTTGACAAATGATTGCAGAAAAGCTTGATATTCGTCTTTCTGAACTAATTTCCAATGGTTTAACAGTTTAGCATAACCACGACCAAAATATGATTTTACAGCTTCAAACCACTTTTTGTATCGATCAGTTTGTGCACCTGTGGTTAGCAAGTTATTATTTCCCATAAAGCACTTTTCCTTGTCAAATCTTCCTGGTCTATTGTCCCAAAAAGAATCTGTTTCTTCTAGTGAAAACAAGAAACTATATATCATTTTTTCTGGGCAATCAGTTGATGGTAAAAAAATAACATTATTAGCTTCATATTTTTCTATTTTATTATGAACTGATTGTTTGTTTTTATCTCCATCTAAAACAATTATAGAGTTTTTTATTGATGTCATTTTAACTCTTATTAACTCCAAATATGCTTCAGCACCGAGAGAACAGGATTGAAGCTTGATATTGTTTTTAAAAGGTAACAACCAATTTCTCAATATATGTCTGGCAACAATATCTTCACAGTAGACTTCTATTTTAGCAGAATTGGTCTTTTTTTGAATAACTTCACCAGAAAGTTCAGCGATAACTGATTCAACATTTGAATTACAATAACTTTTCACGTAGTTTCCAACTTTTTTCAAATAGATTAATTGAGCATCCCTCTTATTATACTTATCGTGAAAAGTTGATTTTATTACACTTGGTGAGTGAGTTGTAAAAATAAACTGTATTTTATAATCTTTAGCATATTTATAAATGCGTTTTATTAGCATTGTTTGTGCAGATGGATGAAACGTAGATTCAATTTCATCAATAAGAAGAATACCACCTTTATAAATGTTAGGGTATTTATCTTTCAGGCGCTTAAAAGATAGTACAGCAAGTAGCAGTTTTGCAACATTGTCTTGACCTGCAGAAATAGTTAGCGCATCATAGTTATCAGAATGAATTGCAGCAGAGTGTTTATTCTTTGAGTTAATGGATTCTACGTTTAATTGTCCAGCGGAAGTAACAGCAAAAATATTCTTGTATTCATTGCTAAGAAATAGTTTTTCTTCATCTGATAAATCAGATGTTACATTTATTGTTTTTTCTTCACCTATTGGTGTTACTCTTTTTAAACTTATGTAGTATGCGGGTATTTGTGGATAGTTCATATTAGCGCTACGACCTTCAGTTGACCAAAAACGTATAGAATCTTGGCTGCCAGGACCGGTTCTACGAATACTATGAGCCTCAAAATAATTATTTCGATAAATGCCATCATACAAATCCAAACGCCATTTATGCTCTCCTGGGATATCTTTATCTGTCATTTTAAATTTCTCTTTGAATTGAGAATGAAAATTATACCCATCAATAGTCTTTTCTCCGTACATCGGATGATCTGGTGAAATTGTAAATGTTTGGCTTAAAATTCCAAGGATGGTGGTCTTCATTGTGCCGTTATGTCCAACAATGGCCGTGATCTTTTCACCTAAATCAAAATCCAAATTCCTTAATGCACGAAACTTTTCAATATGTGCACGTTTAATAATCATATGCTTCCCCTTATGCTAAAAATATTTTTATGGCGTTTTCTGATAATTCTTCATTGGATGGGCATAATTCGTTTTGGCTGAATATTATTAATTCAGATGCCTTACCTTTATTAGCTAAACTATACATTAAGTCGTATTTCTTAATACAAAAATCCTGATAGATTTCAGCTATGCTGATTTCGTTATCATATGTCATTACCCAAGGACAATTTACCTTTTGAATAATTGAATCTTTTATCTCTTTATGATCCTTAGGCAAAAAGAAATTCTTGTATAGTTCTTTACCTTTCAAATAATAAGGTGGATCAAAGTAAACAAAAGAGTTGTTTTTGTGCTGAGAAATAACTAATTCTATGAAGCGTCGAATGTCTTTGTTGTATATTTTGATTTTCTTTTTATGTTTAATAATTTGTTCAACCTTATCAATAAGAGAATCTTTATTGTATCTTGCATCTATAAGATAATTACCGTTTTGTTCATATCCGCCAATTGGACCTGCGTTCAATATTCCTGATCTGTTTGTGCGATTCAAAAAGAATGTTGCAAAACCCAGCTCAAAAGAATACTTATCTTTCTGAGTATTATATATTTCTTTTTGACGATACCATTCTTCTATAGTGACAGGCCTTTCTTGTATTGATTTAATAAACCTACGAGGTGATTCAGTAACAGCTCTCCAGAAAGAGTATATTGCTTTATCGTAGTCGTTGATAATAATATTGTCGACAGTACCACTGAATAATAATTCTAAAGCTACACCTGCTCCACCTGCAAATGGTTCTATGTAAGTTGTAATGTTGTTTTCGACTCTATTCTCAATAATATAACGTAACAAAGGAGAAAGCTTCGATTTTCCACCTGGATATCTTAAAGGGGAAAGATTAGTAGGCAAAATAATCATCCTTTCAAAACACGATAACAAAAATAACCAACTTATGGTTGTTATATCTGTTTAGCCAACATATTTAAAAGTGGTACACATACCGAATTGCCAATCTGTTTATAAGCACTTTTTAACGGTATATCGGCAATCTTAAAATTCTTTGGGAATCCCATTAACGCCAAGCATTCTTTAGGCGTAATGGTACGGATTCCATAGTTATCTTTTATTATGGGTACTCGGTCATACCAAGTGCCCATATTTGCTTTTAGGGTAAAGCAAATACCGTCTTTGCCGGATTGTATCCCATAGTCCGAAAAACGATATATTTGATTATCGTCGGTGATTGCTTTAGCCATTTTGTTGTGTTTAGGGCTGTTCTCAGAAAGATAGTAACTGTCATCAGCCTTGACGGATTTATCAATAATATCAAAAACTCGTTTTTCCAACTTAACCATTTCAGGGAAACGATAGGATTCACATCGCTCAACGTCACGAAATGCAAGAATATAAGTCCTTGTGCGATGTTGAGGAATACCGTAATCACAAGCGTCGGCAACCAAATAACGCAGATAATACCCTCTCGATACCAACTCATTATGAATCACGTTGAAAGTGCGTCCTTTGTCGTGTTCGACAAGATTTGCGACATTTTCAAGAAAAATGATTTGCGGCTTAACTGCATCGGTAATACGCATTATATCAAAGAACAAGTTGCCACGGTTATCACTAAAACCTTTTTGGTTTCCACATATTGAAAATGGCTGACAAGGAAATCCCGCAGTAATAATATCAACCTTTGAGAGCAAAGAAACATCCAGCTTGCGAATATCGCACTCAAACAGTTTAGTATCGGGAAAGTTCAGTCTATATGTTTTACAGGCATCTTTATCCAACTCATTAGCCCATACAATTTCAAAGCCTGCCTGATGAAATCCGAGATCAATTCCGCCGATTCCTGCAAATAAGTTACCGACTTTCATATTAGCCCTTAAAACGAACCTGTAAATTAAAGTTTATGAAGTATCTGCCGTTTTCTTTGTAAACTTGCATAGCATTGTGTCTCGAAGAGGATGGAGTTTCTAAACCAAGTTTTTCCACCAGAAAGTCTTTAAACTCATCTGCGAGAGTGGTATGATATGCTAATACCTCGCCGTCAGATTTAGCAACTATGTAACCTCCCGTAACATTACTTCTACCATCCCAAAGAGTACCTAATCTCATTCCTGTAAACATATCATATAACAACTTACCGACTTTAGCTCTATATATGCTTTCTATATTTGTAAAGGAATAATTAGCAGGGTTACTTTCTACGAGATAATCTATAGCTTCCGAAAATGATGAGTGTGCAGTTTCTGCATTATTGTTCCAGTAATAATACTGTAAAATGCTTGCGAGTATGGCGGGCATTTCAACGCCACAGGAAAGAACAACATTTCGTTCTGCGTTTTCTTTAATTTGCCGATCAAAGAGGATCTCTACACCGTTATCCTTCAAATACTTCATTCTATCGGCAACGGCTATATTATATTTAATTGTACCGTCACGTTTCCTTTTTGGGGTGAAAAGACTGTTAACAGCTTCCATCTTTTCATCATTCATATTTAATAATTCATATCTGAAGTTTGTATTGTCTTTACTTGCATTAAAAAGCGTAGCTTTATGAGCAAACTCGGATTTGCAGGAAAAACCAACATTTGAAATGATAGAGGTCCTGTAATCTGAAACTTGAAGAATAATATCTTCTGTTCCGCCAAAAAAGTTAGTAGTTTCAGACGGAGGTGCTTTTAGTTTGAAAATATGAATGCTGTTTAAAAAGGCTTCGGTTTCAGCGGATGTGATGTTTCCTCTCGGAGTTGTTTCAAATAAATTCCATAGACGATCCTTAATGTTTCTTATTTCATTATGAGTGACATCGGGGCCGCATTCTTGACCGTTTAGGTCGATTTTAATAATTTCACCTGTTTTATATTCATAAAGATTACCCGGTATTTCTTCTCGTAATATTTTAAGAATATTTAAGTAAACCGTAGGAATTAAATTCATATCTTTGTCTGCAGCATAGACTTTTCCGTCGTCTAAAAGCTTTAGAAAAATATAAATTTCTGACCATTCACCTTTATTGCCTGATAATGCAGTAGTATTGTTTTCGTTCGGCATCGTTGGATTCTCCTTGTTTTCTCTTGCACAATAATCTTAATAAGCTAAAACATCTTTTATTTTCTTTGCAATCGCTTCAATGACATTCACGGTAACGCTGTTACCGAGTTGCTTATACAAATGTGTATCTGCCAACGGTAAAACGAAATCATCGGGATAACCTTGTAATCTCGCCCACTCACGAGGTGTCATTTTACGAATGCCATAAGGGTTAATTTCGCCCTTGATATGTGTGGTTGGAACAAGATTTTTTTGCCGGTTATCTACAACAAGATTTCTTTCCCTACCCATACCGCCGCAAACAATAGCGCCTGCAACGTCGCTCCAATCTCTGATTTCAAAACCAAAGCCGTTTCCTTTTGCTTCGTGACGTTTTTTGTGGGCGACAAGGGTATCTAAATACGTTGTGCTGAGATAATACTTCGCCGGCACCGGTTCCTCTTCACGAATATTCCAAAGCTCCTGTGTGGTGTCTGTCGGTTCCGGAAATTCAAAAGTTTTCGGTGCAATATCATTGCGGAAAGCAATCAGATAAATACGCTCTCTGTTTTGAGGAACACCGAAGTCTTTGCTGTTAAGTATTTTGTCAAATACTTTATATCCTAAATCCTCAAAGGTTTTTCTGATAATTTTATATGTACGTCCTCTGTCGTGAATAGTTAATCCCTTCACGTTCTCACAAAAAATCACCTTTGGCTTATGGTAATCGCAGATACGAGCCACATCAAGAAACAATGTGCCTCTGCAAGTGCCTTTATAGTCATCATCAAATCCCTGCTTACGGCCTGCCATACTAAACGCTTGACACGGGAAACCGGCAAGACAGATATCAAACTCAGGGATTTGACTTTCATCTATTTTTGTAATATCTCCGGCGATTTCAAAATTATCGTCAAAATTTGCCCGGTAGGTTTCCTGTGCCTTTTCGTCCCATTCGCTAACGAACACGGTTTCTATCTCATCCTTGAAAGCACGGTCGAAACCTAAACGGATTCCGCCTATGCCGGCAAACAAATCAATTGACTTATAAACCATAATTCTTACTCCATTTAATATCCGATAATCAATATTCCTTTTAAAGGAATAGAAAACTTATTACTGGCATACATAGCATCAAAAAATTCGCAGACTTTTTTGTAGTCGTCATTCTTTCTGTACAGTAATCTTACTGCGATGCATAGATAGTCGGCGTCGTCCATACAACACGATTCAAAGAAGTCTTTCAGAAACTGATAGTTTGTTACTGCTCTGCCGGCTTCAACTTCAATAACAATATTATTACTTGGATTAAATGCATCTGCTTCAAAGTTTAGTGATGGTTTACCGCATTCGCCGTATAATACAGGCATTTTGATCTTATCTTCGTCACGCTTACTTTTTTCAACGGAATATCCAATTTTTTCAAGTCCGTTTGCTATCGAATGCAATACTTCATCGCTTTTTAATTTGTGTTCAGACGAATTAATACGATTGTTGTTACGATTAAATACATCAATAACATTAAGTAAGTCATCTGTTATTCTTTGGTTTCTCGGAAAATATGACCACTTCATTTTATACTCCTAACAGCTGCTTCTATTTTATCGGCACAGCCTAACAAGTCTTTTTTGATCTCATTACCCCAAAATCTTAATACTATCCATCCCTCGGATGTGAGCTTTTCGGTTACCTCACGATCACGTTGCATATTCTTTTCAATTTTAGGTATCCAAAAATCACGATTGGACTTAATCTCTTTGTTTTTGTTTTCCCAATCATATCCGTGAAAAAACTCGCTGTCACAGAATACGGCAACCTTTTTGCCGATAAAGGCTATATCGGGTTTCCCGTAAACGGTTTTAGCGTTTTTTCTGTATCGTAAACCTCTGTGCCACAATTCTTTTTGCAGCATTGTTTCGATTTTGGAGCCTTTGTTTTTTACCGCTTTCATATTACGGCGACGTTGCTCCGGAGTATGATTGTCCATCCGTGTCACTTCTTGTCAGTTTATCTTTTTATTTTATCATATTTGAATTGTCTTATCAACCTTTAAATATGATGATTTTACGTCTGCTTTCAGCAGGCGTTATTTTTTTGTTTGCAAAAATTTTTGAAACAGACTTAAAAAATGACCTTTCCCATTGGGTATAGGTGAAGGGGCAAATATTTTTATAAATATTTTTCTCGATAGGGTGTATATTTTGCAGGACTTTTTTGCATTAAGGGTGAGGGGATAATTTTTTATCGAATACATCTTTTCATGAACAAGTGAGGAAAAATTTTAGTTTGGGGTTGCAAAATACCCCTTCCCATTCCAAATAAGTGAAGGGTTTTTGAAAAAGTTTCAAAAAAGACTTCAAAAATGACCTCTCTCATTAGGTATAAGTGAGAGAAAATAATTTTTTCTCAAAATGGGGTAACAAAATCCGCTCCCCAGTGGGTAATAGTGAAGGGGATTTTTTAAAACTGAATATTGTACAAAAACATGGTGATGAATTTGTGCAAAGCTACAAAAATAAAAAAGTTTCCTTATTAGGGTTCGTTTTTTTTCTCTCCCAGTGGGGATAAGTGGAGGGGTTAATATGCGACTCGTTGTACTGCGCAAAAATCGAATAGCTCTTTTGTGCAAAACGCAGATTTAGTAAAGAATTATTGATAACCCCCCCGAAAGGTCTCATTTTGTCCATATAAGTGAAAGGCTTTTTGAAAGGAAGTGATGCCCACCGAAGCAAACCTACAATTGAATAGCTGCCAAGCGAAGGATAAACCGCCACGACCTCTACGGATCGAGCGCAGCCGGAAGGCTGACGGCACAGCGTCGAGCAGGATTGCCTGTCAGGAAAGTACGCTTTGGCAGTGCTGACACACAACATACAGTTTGATGTCACGCTTTTAAGTTCTCACAAGCCGCTCTGTATGCGTCCTCTGAGCGATGAAACGCCCGAAGGGTAGTAATTATATTACCAACCACATTTTCAGACTTATTAAGCGTGACAGTGTTAGATGTCTGATGATATTTTAGAAAACCAACACAATAGAACATTGCACAAAAACACAACCTCGCTTTTGTGCAAAACGCAGATTTATCAAAGAACTTTTGAAAAACACCCTGCCAAAAGGCTTCATTTTGTCCATATAAGTGAAGGGCTTTTTCTAAACAAAAAATTGCACAAAAACAATACACCGAATTTATGCAAAGCTACAAAATTAAAAAAATTGTCCAATTATGGTTAATTTTTGAACGCTCCCATTCCCTTATATATGGAGGACAAAAACAAAACTGAATAATCAACAAAAACCGAATAGCTCTTTTAAAAAACAGATTTTTCAAAAACTTTTTTTGAAAAAGGCTTATATTTGCCCCGACTTTTTTGCGTATAGGGTGAAGGGCTATTTAGAAAGGAGGTGATGCCCACCGAAATAAACCTACAACTGAATAGCTGCCAAGCGAAGGATAAACCGCCACGACCTCTACGGAGCGAGCGCAGCCGGAAGGCTGACGGCACAGCGTCGAGCAGGATTGCCTGTAAGGAAAGTACGCTTTGGCAGTGCCGACAACAAATACAGTTTGATGTCACGCTTTTTAAGGCTCACAAGCCGCTCTGTATGCACCCTCTGAGCGACGAAAGGAGTGCAGGAGAGTAATTATATTACCAACCGCATTTTCGGACTTATTAAGCGTGACAGGAAAGGAGGTCAAATGCTCATTGAAATTAAAGCAGGACAGTTTCGGAAGGTCAGCCGCTTGGTCAGGCGGGAGTGCTGCAACTGTATGGACGGCAACTGTCTGTTGCTCGACGACGGAGAAACGCATACCTGTGTGCAGTTGATTTCCAAGTATCACATCTTCTGCAACCATTTCAAGGACGCTGTGCTTCCTCTCGACAAGGAACTGTACCGGGAGCTGATCTGCGGCAACGATTACAAGCGCTGTCAGAGCTGCGGCTCACGCTTTTATTCCAAGGCTCGCAACAAACGCTATTGCTATCATTGCGCCGAACGAATCAAGCGGCAGAAGTCAGCCGAACGCAAGCGCCGTCAGCGTGAACGACAGAAGCAGCTCCTATATATAAATAACTAAATAGACAAATAAAAAAATAACTAACCGAAAAAGAAGAAGTTTATCTTAACACACCTACCTATATGGGCGGCAAAAACTTTTCTTTTCGGGAAGTAGAAAGGAGAACCAAATGAACGACAACGCAAAGGTTTTTTCGCTCATTGAGATGAGAGAAATGATGATCGACACCTCGGACTATCAGATGATGGAAGAAGTAGGAGAGTTTACCGGAATACTTGAAATGAAAGCGCAGGGACACAAGAAATCCATCCGTATTTTCCTCACCCTCGACGACGGAAGAAAAATCATCACACCGATTTTCTGGTGGCAGTCTTACCTCGGATTTTACTATATGCCAATCGGCACGAAGCTCCGACTTTTTTATTCGGAAAGTAGTCTGAACAAAATCTATCTGGAGAAGGTGGAAGTCATTGAAAATGTATAACGTGGCTACACGACACTACACAGGACGTTAGTCTTATGGTGTAGCGAGCATAGGTTTTGTAATGCCAAAACCGGCGGCTGAAAAGCCGAGATGGGCAGCAGCCCCTGTAACCCCAATTCAGGAAGGAAGTTTTACAATGCGAAAGCGCAATTTTAACATCAATGTCAGAGTAACCGAGAACGAGAAAAAGCGGCTGAAAAGAGCCGCAAGACACTATGGAATCTCGCTCTCGGAGTATCTGAGAAAGGTCGGTTTGAACAAAAACCTGACCGAAAAGCCGAGCCAAAAACTCTACGAAGTGTACGCTTCGGTGAACGATTTGCGGAGCAATTTGTATCCGCTTGAAGGAAGAATTTTGGAGAGAAAGCTCTCGGAAATCGAGCAAAGAATTCTCTCCGCATACCACGAGCGAAAGGAGGACGACAGCGGTGGCGACAACGAAAATTTGGGCGGTTAAGGACAACTTGGAGCGCACGGTGAACTACGCCGTCAACCCCGAAAAGACGATTGATCCCGATTTGAAAAAGGCAATTCACTACGCCGGTGACGAAGCAAAAACGGAGAGCCGTTGCTATGTAACGGGTGTAAACTGCAACGCCGATACTGCCTTTGAGGAGATGAGCGCCGTGCAGGAACGCTTCGGAAAAACAGGCGGTAACGTCGCCTATCACGCTTATCAGAGCTTTAAAACAGGCGAGATTACGCCGGAGCTTTGCCACGAAATCGGCGTTAAGCTTGCCAAGAAAATGTGGGGCAATGAGTATCAGGTATTGGTTGCGACGCACCTGAACACAGGCACCCTGCATAATCACTTTGTCGTTTGCAGCACTAATATGTGGACAGGCAAAAAGTTTGATTGCAACGAGGGAGCCTACTGGAAATTCCGTGCTTTGTCGGACGAGCTTTGTGCCGAACATAATCTGACCGTTATCAAAAATCCGACAGGCAAAACGCCGAGGAGCATTTACTTTGCGGAGAAAAACGGCAAGCCGACGACGTTCAATGTGCTGAGAGAAGCGATTGATTACGGTATTGAGCACTCACGCAGCTTCGAGTATTTCAAGTGGATTATGAAGGATATGGGCTATATTATGTGCCTGAATCCGAAGCACCGTTACTGGACAATTCGCTCCGCCAACAGCAAGAAATCGGTGCGAATGTACCGCTTAGGCGACGAGTACAACAACGAAGCAATCCGCCGCAGAATCCACGAAAACAATACGCAGCATTGGCGAAACGCCGCTGAGTATGAGTACAGCCGCAAGCAGATGAAGCGCTTTAAGCCGAGGGTATTTGTGTTCCGTGGCAGCTTTAAAAAGCTCAAATCCTTCGGAGGTTTATACGCCAAATATCTGCACTATCTTTATCTGATGGGCAAGCTGCAAAAGCGAAATCAGCGCAAGCCGTTGTCGCCCGAAATGCGTGAAGCGTGGCGGCATTTGGACAGATTTTCACGGCAAGTGACGTTGGTTTCAAACAAGAAGCTGAACACGCTTGACGATGTAAAAACCTTTATTGCCGATACCGACAAGGAGATTAAAGAAGTTACCGAGCTGCGTGAGAAGGTATATAACAAGCTACGTCACTGCGATGACGATGACAGAATCAGGGAGCTGAAAAAGAGCCGTGACGATTGCACAACACTCTTGCGGCAGCTCCGTAAAGAAAAGAAAATCGCCCTCACAATCATAGAGGACGAGCCGAAGATTAACGAAAATATCCGCTGTGAAATACAAGCGCAAAACCTCGCAAGAGGAAGGAAACCAAAAGAACGAAAGAAGGTGTATGAGAGATGAAAATAGCAATTAACAAGCTTCATCCGTTCTATAATCATCCCTTTAAGGTGATTGATAACGCAGAAATGGATGATCTTGTTTTAAGTATAAAGGAGCAGGGAATTCTTGCTCCAATCATAGTCAGACCGCTTGAAAACACAAGCGATGAATTTGAAATTATATCGGGACACCGCCGCTATCGTGCCGCCCAATTATTAGGGCAGAAAGAGGTTGAAGTTAGCGTTCGTGATGTAAATCGTGACGAAGCCGCCGTAATGCTGGTGGACAGCAACCTGCACCGCAGCAGAATTCTGCCAAGCGAAAAGGCTTTTGCTTATAAGTTGAAGCTGGAAGCATTGAAGCGTCAGGGAAAGAGAAGTGATTTAACTTTGTCGCAATTTGCAACGAAGTTGGATACCGCTTCCGCTGTCGGTCAGGACGCAGGAGAAAGCCGTGATACGGTTTACAGATATATTCGTTTGACCAAGTTGATTCCGGAACTTTTGCAGTTGATGGACGAAGAAAAAATCGCTTTTTCTGTCGGAGTAGAATTGTCTTATCTGTCTGAGAATCACCAGCGCAGATTATTTGAAATCATAGAAAGAGACAACTGCACGCCGTCGTATTCTCAGGCATTCCGAATGCATCGTGCGTTTAAGGATAATTGTCTGGACAGCCGTTTGCTCGAAAGAATTATGTCCGAGGAAAAACCCAATCAACGTGAAGTGCTTAAAATCTCGATGGAGAAAGTAAGGCGTTTTGCGCCCAAAGCCAGCAATACACAGCTCGAGGATTTTGTTATAAAAGCTTGCGAGCATTACAGAAGATATTTGAATAAAAACCGTGACAGAGGGAGGTGAAAATGATGACCGACAAGGCTTATGAAATGTTTTCCGATTACGAAGATGTCGTAACAGTTGATGATGTTATGAAGATGCTTCATATCGGTAAAAATTCTGTGTATGATTTGCTGAAGAATCACAGAATTGAATCTATAAAGGTAGGAAGCAGATATGTTATACCAAAGAAAAGTGTTATCAATTTTCTTAACATATAAGTTCATTTAATCCGCACATTTGATATTTGAGAGCCTGTTGTGATATTCTATATACACAGCGGGCTTTCATCCAAATGAAAGGAGACACTTTGAAAAACACAACTGAATTATTCGCTGAATACTGTGACGTCGTATCGGTTGACGATGTTACGAAAATGCTAAAGCTCAGCAAAGTAACTGTTTACAAGTTATTAAAATCCGGCAAAATCCGAACTATTAAAGTTGGCAAGAGATACATTATCCCAAAGAGATGTGTTTCGGAATTTCTTGAAAGCTGTTATATAGGAGGATGAATTGTATGGATAAAACAAAAGAAACTTTTGCAGAGTATAAAGACGTTGTCACAGTATGCGAGGTAATGGAAATGTTAGGTTTGGGAAGAGTAGCTGTCTATCGCTTGTTGCGTGGAGGAATTATCCGCACAATCAGGGTAGGCAAAAAGTATATCATTCCCAAGCAGAGCATTATCGACTTTATCTCAACAGGAGAATCATTTTTTAGAAAGGGTTAATTATTTTGGAAGGAAGCTTAATAATAAAAGGCAATTATTACTATGCCAAATTTCGTGTCAACGGCAAACAGAAAATGATTGCCACCAAGATACCCGTTAAGGGTAACAACAAACGCCGTGCAATTGAGAAGATGAAAGAAATCATTGAGAGCTACAAGGATATCAACCTTGAATGCGACGATGTTCTCTTTACCGACTTTCTCGACAAATGGCTGAAAGGTATCAAGGGAATCATAAAACCTTCTACGTGGGAATCTTACGACAAAACCGTGAGTGGCAAGCTAAAGCCCTATTTTGAGTCAAAGAGGTACAAGTTCAAGGATATGAAGCCGGAGGTATTCACCAAGTATTTTGTATTTCTCTCTCAACACGGTAAGTCAAACGGCAAGGGCGGTTTAGGCTATAAAACGGTCAAAAACATCCGGGGAGTGTTGTCGTCGGCGTATGAATACGCTCTTGAGAATCGCTACGTTAATGAGAATCCGGTATTAAGGAGCCGTATGCCGTCATTTCCGCACAGCATCAAGAAGGACGTACCCGAATACAATGCACAGCAAGTCAGGAAACTCCTGCTTTACGCAAAGGAACACGAGAGCCATACCTACATATTTCTGCTTTTAGCCCTATATACAGGGCTGAGAAAGGGCGAATTGCTCGCCTTAACGTGGGAGGATATAGACTATGACAAAAAGCTCCTGAACGTCAACAAGAGCAGAACAGGCAGCCGCAAGAACGTGACAATGCAAATCACAACGCCAAAGACAAAGAGCAGTAACCGCAAAATTCCGATAAACGATTTTGTGATCGGAGAGCTGAAAGCCGAAAAGCAAAGGCAAGAAGAATACTCCAAACTGCTTGGCAACGGCTACGACAAAAGCCACGACTTCATTGTGCGCACCGTTCTCGGAAAGCCGTATGTCAATCTCAGCGCAATCAACCGTGTGGTAAACCGTCTGACAGAGAACGCAGGCTTACCGCATTGTACGATTCACGGCTTTCGCCATTCTGTGGCGAGTATCCTTGACGACAACGGCGTGCCGATTCAGGACATCTCCGTTTTGCTCGGACACGAAAGCGTAAACACCACCGAGAGAATTTATATCAACCGCCGCAAGACCGCAAAGGAAGCGACGATTAACACTCTCGACAGCGCCATAAATTTGAACATCGCATAAAGGTGGTATAATTTTTGGTAGAATTAAAAGAGAAAAGGCTTCGGAAATCGCTTTCCGAAGCCAAAAATCACTGGCAGGGGCAGAAGGACTTGAACCCTCGGCACGCGGTTTTGGAGACCGCTGCTCTACCAACTGAGCTATACCCCTATATCTATTTTATTTTCAAGACAAGATGTATTATATCAAACTTCGCATAATTTGTCAAGGATTTTTTGAAAATTTAATATTTATTTTGTATCTAAATCAGAATACCAAATAGCATACTATCAAACGGATTGATACTTCATAATATGCAAAGCTAAGCACATCATATTAAAGAACAGACAATATCTTTGCTTTAGAAAAACAAGGGAATGCGCAAGAAATTCAAATTGCGTCAATCCCTTTATTTTATACTTACACATTCCTATAATATTCATCCAGCTTTGTATCGCAAACGGTTAAGATATATTCTATATCCGACTTGGAAAGGCGATTGTATATTTTGGGGGTTAAATATATGTATTTTTGATTGCATGAGATTTCCATAAAATTCATATCATAGAATCGTTTAAACGGAAAGCGTAGGATATTATTTTCAATCTGTTTTTTACTGCAATTATTTGAAGAATAAATACTTCCCTTTTTCTCGGCAACGAGTCCATTATTTCTGCGTTTTTTATAGAATTTATCAAAATAATCTACAATATCAGAAAATTGTGCCTTACCCTCATCGTCAGCAAATCTAAAAAATGCTTTCAAAAGCAACGGCTTATAGGAATAGGTCATCTGCATCTTTAAAACAAAAAGCATAAATTGCTTTTTTACAGAATCATCTGTTATTAAGCTCCAACCAAATTCATCGGCATATTTTTTAATGGTTTTTTCATAAAAATAGTTTTTAGCTCGATTATTGTGGGTCATAACTACCTTATCAGGCTTTACCTTGTTTTCGCTAATGTATTTGTGCAAGGTTTCAGACTGAATATTTACCATTCTTACAAATTCGTTTTGTGAATATAATTTGTTGTGAAACACTTTCTTTAAAAGTATCTTTTTGGCAAAACTTCCTCGGCTATTGACTTTATCCTGCCGTATCTTTTCGAGCCTTTCAACTGAACAACCTCTCACCCTTGCTACGGAAAAAATCACTTCCATTATATCGGCAAGTTTTTCAATATTATTATCTGCATGATACTCTGCAACTTCTTCGTCAAGCATTTTGTCCAACATTTTAATATATTCTTCATCATCGAGAATTTCTATTGAACACTCATCTCCGTTTGATCTGATTATTTCCGGAGTGCGGTCACGAACAAGTTTATTATAGATCTTTTCACCCAAAAGCTATCACCACGCTATACAATATATGTAATATTATAACATAATGCAGTGAATTTTCAATAATTTTTATGAATAGTGCAAAATCATTGCCTTGATTTTCTACACTATTACATCTATTATTGTTTATTTTCCCTTTAAAATATGTATTAATGCCTTAGCAATCTTTACTGCCTCGTCGGTTGTGTTGTCTTTGCCTAAAGATATTCGGATTGTACCCTTTGCATATTCATTAGGTGCGGCGATAGCTTTCAGTACATGAGAAATTTGTGTATTTTGGCTGTCGCAAGCCGAACCCGTTGACACCATTATTCCCATTAAATCAAGGCGGTGCAACAACATTTCCCCTTCTGCGCCTTTAAAAGAAAGACTGAGATTGCCGCTTATCTGTGGTTGTGCACCATTGCGAATATAGTCAATTTTTGCACTGCTCAGCAAATGCACTATTGTTTGCTCCAATTTTTGCAAATGCTCTGTATTCTCAGCTATTGCGGCAATATTTTTCTCCAAGGCTTTCGCCATTCCTACTACCGCACTAATATTTTCCGTTCCGCCACGCATACCGCCCTCTTGAGCGCCGCCGTTTATACACGGTTGTATTTTAACTCCATTTTTAATATAAAGGAAACCTATTCCCTTAGGCCCGTTGAATTTATGCGCTGAACATGACAGCATATCAATATTTAAGTCTTTTACATCAACTCTGATATGACCTAATGCCTGCACTGCATCGGTATGAAAAATCAAACCATTTTCATGGGCAACGGCGCACAATTCCTTTATCGGCTGAATTGTTCCGATTTCGTTATTTGCCATCATAACCGAAGAAAGCACTGCATTTTCTGATATTGCGCTTTTAAGGCTTTTTGGAGTTATAAAGCCTTCTTTTGTAGGGCGAATATACTTTGCTTTGTATCCGCAGCTTTCAAGATATTTGCAGGAATTAAGCACTGCGTGGTGCTCAAACTCAGAGGTAATAATTACACTGTTTGGCTTGTGTAAATTCATAATTCCTTTGAGCGCCCAATTATCGCTTTCTGTGCCGCCTGAAGTAAAAAATATTTCATTAGGTTCGGCATTAATACATTTGGCTATACTTTCCCTTGCGTTTTTAAGCGCCTTTTTTGATGCTTTGGCAAACGAATAAGGCTGAGAGGCATTGCTGTAATCTTCAAGCAAAAACGGGCGCATCGCATTAAAAGCATCTAAGTCTAATTTTGTTGTAGCTGCATTATCGGCATAAATCATTTATAACACCGCCTTATTCAAATAATTTGCAACCCTCGTCTTTAAATTCTTCTATCTTATCGAGCAAATCCTCTACCGTTGTATCCAAATACTGAGCCAAACAATCCAAGCAATAAAATGTATCGGCCTGTGTGCCCAAGAGTTTTTTATTGATACCGACAGTATTTTTGTCAAGATTTTGTAATCCGCAGCTTATGCAATATTTTTTCATTAGTAGTCCTCTTTAAGTTTGAAAACAGGCATTTTTTTACTTTCGGTTTTGTATTCCTTTGGGTCAAGTATCTCTAACTGCAACTGCACAATCGCCCTCATTTTTACCGCAGGGCGCAAGCAGTAATTTAAAAATAAGCGCCTGTTTATATCCTCAACGGTGCGGACATTTGGAAACAATAATTTTAAATATGCCGTTGTCAGTCGCTTTACTGCCTCAACATGCCTTTCGTATGCACCGTCTGATACCTCTACAATTTTATCGACTATTGCACGATAGCTGATGTCGTCACGCAACAAATGGAGAACCGAACAGAAATACTCTGTATTCAAAGCCCAACCTGAAATTTTCAGTTTTGGCTGCATTGGCGGAATATCCCAACCTCTGATAAAGCCATGCATTCTGTCCACAAGAGCGCTCTCTCTGAATAATGACGGCAGTTCCACAAGCATATTTTTGTACTCGTCCATATTGTCTGACTCAATATTTCCGAGGAAAATTATACCTGCATCAGACACTACCTCATGACCGTTTACATCACATCTTCCTCGTTCCATATATCCTTGCATTACAGAGCGCATTTCGTTTACATCGCCGAATTGTACGAGCTTTACCTCGTCAATCGCTACATAATCGTGCCCCACCACATAGCCGGGATTTTTCTTTTGATTGTCATAGAACATTTTTGCACGAGATACCTTTCCACCGTCTGTAAGCAATCCGTATTTGCTCACATTGCCGAAAACATAAGACTTACCCGTACCCTTTGGCGCTAATTCTATGATATTTAGATTTTTTTCCACAAACGGCAACAAACGCATAAGCATTGCGAGCTTGCTATGCTCATCATTATAGCCTGCGGCATTATAATCCATTGCGCCAAGCAATACATCTATCCACTGCGATATGTTAAATTCATTTCTTACATCTTTATAAAAATCAAGGCTGATATCATACGGGCAAAAACTTGTAAAGTCGGTAAGCTTAATTTTGCCCTGAATTTTAGGCTTTACCGAATCATCGGGCAGTCGGTAACCTAACTCAACCACGCCCCATATATCAGAACCTTTTACCAAGTCATCTTTTACATTATCCCACACATACGGCTCTATGATTGTTTCTTTACTTTCAAGTCCGAACTCAGGGAGCGAAAAAGAAACCTCACCTGTTTTTATGCTAATATCGATTGCAATTTTTGTGAGCAGCTTAACCTTTTCAAAGCCTGTAATTATTCTTTCCTTTATGCTTATCCAAGCTTCTTTTCGTGGCATATAGGTATTGACAAAATCAAGCAATTCTTCTGTATCAAAATTTCCGTCCTCATCTTCAAATTTTTTGAGAACCCAGTCACGCAAAAAAGACGGCAGTTTTAAAGTTTTTAAGAAACTCATTTCTTTTAAATCTTTATAAACAACCATTTCGTCAAAATTTTCTCTCAGCTTATCTATCAAATCACACACCCCTTACAGTATATCTTTTTCCTTAAAATCGGTGTTTTCGGCGCAGAATTTCAGACCGCTTTTGAGCAGGTTGTCCTGCAAATAAATATCAACAGAATATTGAGCCGACTTTTTCAGTTCGGGAATTGATACAGTAAATTGCTGTCCGTTTGAAGATTTGGCAAAGTACAATTTATCAATCGTTGAAATCCTAACAGAAATTCCGTCAATCTTAGATTTTGAAAAAATAACAATTTGGGCATTTTTCTTTCTTTTGCTAAATTTGATTTTTTCTGTCAGCATTTTAAATTCATATTCGGCAGGTGCTTTTGTAATTTCTATAATCGGCACAACCACCTCTTCGAGTGTTGCTCCACCATGCACCTCAAACCTTGCCATGCGACCGCCTTTAAAAGAATCATAATTAGCAATAGTCCAATAATCTTCGCTGTCAATAGCGCAGCTCGGCGGTTCATCTCCCCGAGTTTTGCGGCAGCACCTGCCCGAATGTTCGCCGTTTTCGCACATTTTATATTTATTCTGACTGTTGTTTATAACAGCTAATCTGCTTGAGCCGTGGTCCGAAATCAATATTACTTTTTTATAATTTTGCAAATCTGTCGCTGATTTTTTTACGGTTCTTTCAATTATTTCTAACTCTCTTGAAAGATAAGACGGTATTTCATCGTTCGGCAAATCACAATCCTTGCTGCCATGGTGCTTTACATCGTCTATCAAACTTACTTTTTCGTCAGAGCCTGCAAAATCAGCTCCTCGGTTTTTAAAAACATCTATAAAATCCTTGTTTTTAGCCGTTACCGATGGCAGCTCGCAATGGCACAGAGTGGTGTACGCAATCAAGTTATTTTCTCTGCATTTTGCCAATATAAAAGACAGAAATTCAACACCCATTGCATCCATAAAATACACCAAAGTGTTCGAAACATCTATCGACTCGGTTTTTTCGCACCTTGCGGGCAACAGCCTTATGTAATCTCTTTTCAAAGCCTGTTCCTCAACAATGTGCAAAAACTCAGGCTGAATATAATTTGCTACTTTCTGAAATTTATATAAATCAAAATAATTGTTTAGTAATTGATTTTTATAATCATAGGTTTGCAAATACTGATACAAGGCAGGATATGTATGCTCAAGAGCGGTCATAATTTCAGATTTTGTATAATCTTCTCTGTAATCGTTGAGCGTTTTAAAAATCAAATAAATTTCTCTTTTTGTCATATCGCTCAAATAGTAGATTGCATTTTTACCCTTTGACACTACCCAATCGCAATAGTCTGCCACCTGTATATCAGATATACCTATATAATTAATCAAAAGTCTTCGCTCGTTATAGCACTTCCAAAAATTATTATCGCTATAAGGAAAATCTAAAATTTTCTGATACAGTTCCTTTTCAATATTCTCAAAGTAATCTGTATTTTTTGCAACAGCTGATAAATACATACCGTTTTTTTCGCCAAAAAGTTTTAGCGATATAAAGTACATCCAACGCTCGTTATCGTTGTATTTTTCCCACTTTGTAAGTGCCGAATCAAGATTGTAGCTTCCGCCAAAGGTGTCCGCAACATAACTATACCAAGACTTGTGCTTTGAAATTTCTTTTAGTGCATATTCCCATTGAGCTGTTGTACCAAAAGACTCCGATAATTCATTAGTGGCGGAATCAACAGAGCAAAGCAGGCTGTAAGCATTTTTCTGCTCACAAATATCTATAAGCGAGTAGATATAATTGCTCTTTTTCTTTTTGGTATTTACATACAAATGATTTATATTATGGTTCTCTATAAAATACGGTACACTTTGAATACCGTTTGCCGATAAAGTTTCCTTGGTTGTTTGCATAGGCAAAGAAGAAAACTCCAGCCTAACATTTTCGCCGGTGTCGCCGTCTGCAATATAAATCAAGTTTCCCATACGGGGATCTAAAAAGTCAAGCTGTTTTTTGCATTGGTAGCAAACCACAACCAAATGGATATTTATTGTGGTAAACGAAAGCAAATTCTTGAGCAACTCTTTTAGTTTTTGTTCGCCAAAGAGTTTATAAAAAGTAGTAAAGCCTGTAATAAACACATTGCCCGAAAGATTGTGCAAATCATTATACAAATCAGCCTCAGAGGGATTTTCATCAAAATTAGCGTAATCGGCAACATCTTTAAATACATTGGAGCCAACCCTAAAATGAGAGCAAAAAGTTTTCATATCATCGCAATTTTGAACATCTACAAGTCGGGGGCGACTATCATCAATTTGCATATAATTATCTATTCGCTTTATGCAGTCCTCGAGTTTCATATCTTGAAAATCCCCTTACTTTCCTTTAATAATCTCCATACCTACCACCATATTACTGCGGATAAGTTCTTTGAGATATTGTTTAACATCGGCAACATCCATATTGTCAATTTTTTCAAGTGCCTTTTCACAACCCGATTCGGTATATTTATGATCCGCCATATCATATAGTTTTCGCTCTAACTCAGGATTTCCAAACCAATCGTACACATCAACAGACATAACCTTTTCTAATCTTGAGCGCACCTCGTTTAAATCCTCAAGCATTACACTGTACTGCTTCACAATAGTATTGCGAAAAGCATCGTCAATAGCTGTTTCATCGTTAAGTCTGTTGAAAAAAGTTGCACTTTCAAGAAATTCGGTAGCCTTTCTTACAGACTCGGAATCAGGGTGCTTTTTATTGAGAGTATAAAAAGCAGATTTTGCGTTCTGTATGTCTTTACTGTCAATCATACATAAAATTGGTGTACGGTGCGCCTTAGACCACTGCATTGGACTATCGCTTGCCGTTTTGCTTTTCCAAATATTTCTTAGCTTTACTATTCCCTGCTCATTTACATACTTTTCGGCGGTTTCTTCAACCTTTGACTGATACGCTTTCTTTTCCATAGTAAACATATCGCTCGGCAATTTTTTGAATATATCACCGATTTCTTCATCGTCAAATTGGTCGAGTATATATGAGCACGACCGCTTGAACATTTCTATCTGATTATTATAAAAGGCATTAAAATCAGTTGCGTATAAAGACAATAGCTCTAAAAATTTATTTCTCTGATTTTCGGGAAGATTACCCAACTTTTTCATTGTGTAAAGAACTTCCATAAAGTCAGATAAACTGCCCCAATAATTTTTTGCATACAAATAAGAAATATGAATAAGCGAGCAACGGTCGCACCATTCTTTTACAGTTGTTCTAAACGAAGTATTTTTAGGCAGTACCTTATTGCTTTCTGCAATTATTTTGTACTCAACTATAACCTCGTCAATTTTTTGATTGGCAGTGTCGGTATTCCACACCCAATTTGCCGCATCCACATTAAATTTTTCTTTAAGTTGGTTTATGTACTGTCCGTTATCTCCAACTTCACCGGCAAGTGAAATAAGTTCACCATTTGAATATGTATGAAGATAGCAATCCATACCCTTGGTAATCATATCGTCTTTTACGAGCAATACCATATCGTCAATTATGTCTGCATTATCAAGGCATATTTTGCCTATATCAATGGCAATTTCCTTGTCGGTATCTCTGCCGGCATAGTTATTATTATTTGCAATTCCGCCAAATAAATCAATTAGATTTGATACGGTATCGGCAGAGGTTTTAAGAGTTAAATTATCAAGGTTATATTTTAATACCCATATTGGAAATGCCCACTCACGCATCTTTTGGCGAATTTTATCTCTTGTACTTTCAACAGACACGCAATTTACAAGTGGAATACCAAATATTCTAGACGACGCCTCGTTAAATTTTTTCTCCTCGGGTTTCATAGAGGCAATATATGTGTCCTTGCAGCTTTTATAACGAGATAAATTTGGCATATGACTTCCAATTATATCAGATACCATTTCCTTTAGCTTGTCAACTGTGAGCGGTTGATTGTGAATACCGTCTGTATAGTTAAAAGAACCGTCGGCATATTCCTTCAGCAAAAATCCCATTACAAAAGCGGTTAAATTACAAGGCATAAATCCGTACTTGCTGTTTTTATCGCTAAAGAAAGAGTATACCTCTCTGATAGAAATTTGACCGCTCTTTTCAAAGGCATTGTCCATAAGATTTTTAAGCTCAATTTTCATTTTTGAGATAGGTAAATATGGTTTTTTAATCCAATATTCCTCAACATTCCAAGCATCATCGCCTATATATTTATCGAGCTTTGTCTGAGTGTTGCTTGAGCGGTACTGTCCCGATAAATTTTGCTCTGCTCCGCAAACTACACCCGAAGGCAGAGAATTTGTATTCCACATAGTTGCGTTTACAGTGCCAAATGTTTCAAGACCTTGCGGATATTTATTTCTGTTAATTCTCTCCAAACAAGTGTAAACCTGATCAATGGTGTTTGCTCTTTCTCCGTTTTTGTATTCAGAGCTGTATATAATAAATTCGCCGTCTGCAATTTTATTTCGCCATTTTCTCAATATTTCTTTTGCGTTTGATTCATACTGATTTGCAACGCCTCTGTCACCTTTGAGGTGTATCGCCGATTCACTCATTGCCTCTGCATACTGATTTAACAAGTCTTTGCCCAGCGGAGTTCTTGCGGCATCTATAAATATAAAATTACAGTTTTCGTCATTCATTGCATTTCTTATCATTTTGTCAATTTCAACGCTTTCTGCGTCATCTTTGGCAAATGCTGCAACAGCTATAATTTTATTATCTTCGGACTCCTCTTTTACTTTGAGCTCATTCATTTTCGTTCTGAAATCTGTTTTTGACACAAAGCTAAGGTCATATCTCAGGCGCAATGCTCCTTGAAGTGAAAACACCTCCGAAACATTCATTTCCTGCAAAAGCTGAGCTGTTGGCTTTTGCAGCATTTCTTTCTTTTTATTTTCAAGTTCTGCTGTATTTACGGAATTTATAAGTGCCGAATACTGCTCCTTTCCTCCGGGAAGAGGGCGTTTAAACAGCACCTGCAAATTTACAAGTCTGTTTGCAATACGAGCAGCCTCGCCGTTTTCAAGGTCAGAGCCTTCAAACGCATTGTTTAAATTGCGCTCGTTTGGTATAAACAATTCAACAGAATCGCCTGTTTTTTGAGAAATTGCCTGCAAAAGCAGTACGGTTTTTAGCACCCGCTCCTCATCATTGCTGAGGTTTTTATTTTTTGCAAAAGAAAAGCAATCAAGAATAGACCTTATATCGTGAGAAAGAAATTCTTTTCCTTTTTCATAGAAAAAGTCCCATAGCATATCTATTGTTAAGAGAGGATTTTCGTCATATGGGCCGTAATTATCAATAAACCACTGAAAGCCTTTGATTTCATCTCCACGATCGTTTTTAATAAAATCAAACATACTTCTCTGATTTGAATCAAAGGCAGATGAAATATGCTTTAGCAAAAGTGCCGCATACGGATGAATAGGAAGTATATTTTTTAACTCATCGTCATTAATTTTTGCTTTATTCTTCACAAGTATTCTTGTATCATTAGTTCTTGTGTAAAGTTCGTTGCGGTCTTCAAACCATTTACTTTGAATAACAGGGTCTTCACTTATTTCCATAGCCTTTCCCATAAGGCGGAAAGCCATATTTTCGGGAAGCTCAATATTACAAATAGGCTGAACAAATCTTCCCATAATTTTCTTCCAATCCTTATCGCTTTCGGGGAAAATATGGGTAACATTATGCGTAACGATAATCATATAAAACGGATCACTTCCGCTTAAATCAACAATCTTTTGAAAACCTGTCAAAGCACGCATATTATTTTTGAAATACTCGGTAAATTCGTCCCATATAAAAACAATGGCCTTTAAATTATTTTCCTTTATTACTTCTTTTATCCATTCAATAAGGTCATCAATACTGATTTTGAGAGCTGAAAATTGCTTTTCTTTGCCTACACGCATAATTCTGCCCATAAGTGCCTCAAGAGCCTCATCGGTATAAGTGTTCAGCTTTGAAATAACAGTGTCGACATCATCACCGCCGAACAAATCGGTATATTCTGTTTTTAGCAAATCATTAAATGTATTCTTTGCCCAACCCTGCGACAGCCAATTTATGACTGAATCTTTTAACGCTTTATTGCCACCGCTCAAATTCTCATCATTTAACGCCTTTGCAATACTCTGCTGAATTCCAAATATAAGGTCATCATCATTATAAATATTTGATGAACCGTAACGGTGAACAGTAAGAATTTTTTGACCGCTGTTTTTTATTTGCTGAAGGCTGTTAAACAGATCATTGCTGAGCTGTTCGTGAAATTTATCAAAATATTCTTTTGTATCTTCCTCACCCGCCTCTAAAAGTTTTTTGAGAGTAAGTACAGCATGAGATTTACCTGTACCGTATGCACCCTCTACCCAAAGTGACACCTTTTGCTTGCGGGATATAACGCTGATACTGTCTTTTAAAAGTCTTACAAAGGTTTCGTGCGGATAAAACATTTTCCAAAGGTTGGGATTATCGTTTATAATTTTAAGATTTACCTGTGGAAAATAGTCCGGATTTATATTAAAGTAGTCACGATATTTATCAAGCATTGCCCTGCCTCCTTAAAATAACGATAAAACGTCATCTGCTGTTTTATCACTGCGCAAAGTAATATTATCAAGGTCGAGTGTAAAAGTTGCGTTAATGTACTCCGGATAATTTATAGACAGACCCGTTAATATTTTCTCCATCTGCTCTTTATCAAGTCCGAAAATCAGTGACGGACTCACTCCATCACTTTCTATGTTATAATTAAGCAATCGACTAAGTGTAAACTGATAATACCCACCACATGCCTCGGCAAATTTAAAAAGCGAGTAGAGTATTACACGAGGATCAGGCGACTGCCAAGGGGTACGGCATAAAGCTACCGATCTGTTCTTTTCTTTAACAGAATATCCTAAACCTACATTGCTAAAAGGCAACTCTGCAAATCTTGTTAAAGATCTGAATATATCGCTTGCAGCCCTTTCATTTGCACCTGTATCAACAATTTTTGAAACTATATATTCTTTCTTTGAAATCTCATTCATTTCTACATTTCGTACATACCAATTAATTTGCGGAGTATATACTAAATTGACAAGCATTATACCCCATGAAACGGGATTTTCTAACCCAATATTATCAATAATCTTTGCGTTTTCACTAAACAAATCACCGTCGATCAATTTTGCATCTCTCAAAAATCTTTTAAAAAAGCTAATCATCTGCGAACCGAGATCATTTTTGCTTTCAAATTCGTCCTTATAAGTAAAATACTGCTTTATCCATTCCATTTTTGGTGCGTGTGTGGAATAGCAGTTTAAACTCTTGCTTTTCATTTTTATTCCCCCTTTAGGTAATTCCAATGACTTGTATATTAAACAACCTCTGTCCACCTTGTGGCATTGAGAACAATGGTGACATAAATTGCTAACGGTAACCTTTCCGTTATCCATTTTTATATAACCGTTATGACAATCTGCCTCACATTCTTGACAGCCAATGCAACAGCCTGCCTTGTGAAATACATTCTTTAATAGTTTTACAAAAACAGGGTCTGATTTTGCCAACTGATTTGATATTATTACATCATATCCTCCTTGTGGCAAGAAATTAATTTTAAATTCATACTCATTTCCTTTGTAGGCTACTTTATACGGTGAGTTTTCTGATACAAGAACACCTATTGTTTTTATCCATTCTTTCCAATCTGTCTTTGGATTACGGACTTTAATAATCTGTTCGTCTTTTGTTGATGATTCACTACATGAAATATTTACAGATACATCTCTTCCGTTCATACGAGCTTTCCAACCCGTATGCTCCATAAACTCTTTTATCCTATCTGCTGACGGATATGTTTCTTTATACATTTCTGTTATAAATGTCATATACTTATTAACTTCTGACGGATAACATACACTTCTGAAAAAAGCATTTTTTTCGGATACATTAGGACAAACCAAACAGCCTGCTCGGTTATTTCCTTTTTTGTATGCATCATTAATCATCAAGTTTTGTGAATAAATGTAACAAAACAATTCAGCCGTATTCCACTCCAAAATCGGATTGCAACTATATTGACCTTTATGCTTTTCACCTAAACTAACATAGTCATATTCACTTCTTGATACACTTTCGCTTGCTCTCACACCTACAAAAGCCATACCTGTAAAATTAGTTTTCCCTGTATATTCTCTCAACTTTAATATTTGCGGTACTGTTTTATGCACACTACAACACCACCTTGTCAACTTTGACGGTGGTCCGAATTGTTGCCATGTATAGTCAGGTGAGTATTTTGATTTTGACTTTATAAAAGTTATATTGTTATGCAAACAATAATCTTTAATTTTAGTTACAGTATTGTATGTATCAGGAAACTCCATTCCTGTATCGCCAAACAAAACCATAAAGCCATTATGAGGTAAAGCTCTCTGCACAATATCAAGTGTAACTATGCTATCCTTTCCACCGCTAAAAGCGACATAAAATATATCCACCTTATCCTTGTACTTTATGTAGGTATTGTAAACTTTTTTAATTGTATCCTGTACCAAGCCCTCTAAAATTTCTCGATTCTTTTCTACCATTGCCGGAACATCTACAAATTTAAGAGGTGCGCCGTTCGGCTCGGGGGTGTCTAAAATTATTATTTCAGGAGCAGTGTAGCAAGAACCGCCCCTTGTTTTCGCTACCTTTCGCCCACGATAAAAATAGTTGTTTGCCTCAGCCCACATATATGGGTATTCGTCATTTTTTTCGTATTTCCAGTGCTTATCAAAGCCGAGTATATCGAGTTCTTTGTAATAAACAGGTCTTGGTTCTTTGCTGAAATGCAGTGGCGATGAATTAAGAATTATTCCGCCTGTTTCAACATCGTAATTATAAGAGTACATAGCATATTAATCTCCTTTACTCGCCCTATACAGCTTTGCTTTTGATACAACAAAATCAATATTATTGTAACTTCTGCGAGCAATATAACCCAAATCATACAAATACTGTAAGGCATTATCACTGTTGAGAGAAATATTGCTATCAGCTAAGGCTCTTATAATAACATCATCAATTGTATTTATCTCTGCACTTATTTTTACAATTGCTCCAACAGCTTTTTTTGCAGTAAAACCGCCGTATATCAATTTAAATTTTTTGCTGTAAAACGCAACATAGCTTTGCAACAAAAATGGATTCCATGGAAAACCGGCATTTGGAAATCCGCCAAATAAATCTACATCTTTTACGCTAACATAATCTCCGATACAAAATTGCTCCAATACATTATCGGTAGCGATAACATCAAATTTCGCCTGCGATTTTGAAACAAACTCGTCTTTACTTATTCTCAAGGAATTTTCATATACAGGCTCAAAATAAATAGAAGTATCGAGATCTTCTTTTAAGATATCAAGCTGTTCTAATGTAAAATGATTGTGATTTTTTGCAAATGTTGCAAAAACATCGCTCATAGATAATTTTTCGCCAAAAGTGCTGATGATCTTACCCTTGAACGAAAACCTATCTTTGAGTTTATAGCCAATTACATCTCTCAGTCCAATACCGGTTAAATACGGATACCTCTCCATAACAGACGGCAACTCACTTTCGATAGTATCGGTAAGTTCCTTGCCTCCCATATACTTTTTATCTGCAATAGATAAGCTTATCCACCTTGCAATTAAATCTATTTCATACTGAGTAAGCTCGACAATATCTGCATGGAAATACTCGCCCTTTTTATTTCTGATAAACTCGTCACTGTTTGAACCCGAAATTATATTCTTTATTTTGCTGTTTGAAATATGAGAAAGCGCCAAAACAATGTCCTCTGTTTTTACAGGCATTCCGCTTGATATTAAAAAATCACGAATTTCCTGCGCCTCATCTGCCTCAACATTTTCTCCGCTTGCAATGTAGTTTTTCTTTAAAAAATACATATTTGAGCGATTGATATATATAAGATATGTTTTCAGCATATCAACACTATTTATTCTGCCTTGTGCAAAATCGTCTGCAAAATTGCGGTAAAGCGAATCATAATAAATTATATTTTTGCCACTTTCAAAAGTGTCACTGATATATTTCAGCAACCTCTGCTTTGCCGCTTCACCAAGCATATCTTCGGGAAGATACGCCATATTGCCATATTTAATGGTTATGCTTTGAATATGATCACAAATTGTTTGATCATCATACTGCAACTCGGTTTCAAAAGTATTTTGCCATTGAATACGAAATCTTCGAAGACTTAATTTATCATTAAGTCTAAAACCTTTTTTATAATTAGCCGACAAAATCTTTCTGTACTGCTCTAAAAGAGCATTAAAAAAGGCTGTTTGACCAGCACAAGAAATTTTATCTGTTTTATCGCCAATGTTTGGATTACTTTTCTTATCCAAAGCATTGCTCGAAATATATTTTATAAAAAATCGGTAATATTCGTTCAAGGCGCTATCAATTTTTTGAATTTGCCTACTGTTTCTTGCCCTAAAAACCACATCTTTATTAACGACTTTTATCACCTTATATACATCATCTGCGTTGGTAACTTCAAATAGCGAATAGCCGAGTTTTCTGTTACTTTTACTGTATGTATCAACTAAATCGCATAGCTTTTTAACACGAGGAATATCGGCTGAACGGACAGAACTATCAAGCCATTTATAAAACTCCTGTTTAGTTTCTGCCATAGTACTCTCTCCTTTTTTGATTTCATCTGAATAACCGTTACATAGTCGTTATAAAAATTCACAATTTTGTATAGATTATATTATTTAAGCATAGTATAATATGTATTATTTTATCATTTTTTACAATTATTTGCAATAACCCGTTGTTACAAAATTTCACCAACAATTTTATATAATATGTTTAATATAAAAATAACGCAAATTGCTACTGCAATTTGCGAAATATAATTTTATTATTTATCACTTTATTAAACCTTATGAAATTACACTATTCTCAAACTATGTAGATAACGGTAGAGAGTTTTTGACAGTTTTACTACCTTATGAAATTACACTATTCTCAAACGAAAAAATCAAAAGTGATATTGAGCTTGTAGTTTTACTACCTTATGAAATTACACTATTCTCAAACCGCATTATGTTTTCTCCTTGATTTTTATTTGTTTTACTACCTTATGAAATTACACTATTCTCAAACTGTATCAAGACTGTTTATTATATCTGTATCGTTTTACTACCTTATGAAATTACACTATTCTCAAACACTAAGTATTATGAGTTTTATATTGACGCAGTTTTACTACCTTATGAAATTACACTATTCTCAAACCACTTATACACTGGTCGGTTTGGCAGTGGTGTTTTACTACCTTATGAAATTACACTATTCTCAAACCGAGAATTTTCCTGAACTGCTATATCAATTGTTTTACTACCTTATGAAATTACACTATTCTCAAACCCTGCCTGAGCTATTGATTTTATTTTATCAGTTTTACTACCTTATGAAATTACACTATTCTCAAACGGACCCCTGGCACGTAATTTAATCTGACTTGTTTTACTACCTTATGAAATTACACTATTCTCAAACCCAATGCGGTATTTTTAATGTACCGTCCACGTTTTACTACCTTATGAAATTACACTATTCTCAAACCATTCCGTTGAGGTTCAGAACGGTGACGGTGTTTTACTACCTTATGAAATTACACTATTCTCAAACCTCGAAATTGAAAATAAAATGCACCCACTATAATGTGCATGGTAATTTCATAAGATAATTGTAAAACATTAACTAATTTTTGTCAACAATCTCGCATAAATCTTTATCAATTACTATAAGCCTTTCTGATTTAGAAATTTTGGCAGGAACAGAATTTTCTATATCTACAATGCAAATATTATGTGCAACTGCCGATGATAAAATCATTTCTATTTCTTCGTCATTAAGATACAAATGGAGATTTTGCAACAGAAAACATTTTATGCCAAGATAATTTTTAAGAAGTTTCAAATATCTCACCAATCGTTCTGCGCTGTTTTCAGAATCGTTGCGTGGTGTAAAAGCAAACAATTTTAAAAATGCAGATGTTTCTATATTATTACAAAAATCAAAATCGAAGTCATACTCTTTAGCCAAACTTTCGCATATACTGTTGCAACACTCACGCAAGTTATTAATTTCATTAAAGAAATTAACATTGCACATATTTCGCTGATATGTATTTTTGTAGTGCTTTCAACATCTCGCACCACCAAATGCCCCATACTATAATCGAGCTTTGAAGTTTTAGTAATTACAACTGTACGCCAACTCACCGCTGCTCGCCTCCTTTTATTTTATCAAATATTTAATAAATCAACTTTTGATTCAAACAAACCTGTTACAGATTGATTTATAAGCTTAATTGAATTGATGCCCTTTAAATCTGTCACTACCATACCAAATTTTATTGCCCCTGCTTTCTTAGCCTCATTAATAAATGTTAAATCTCCTGTAACAACATTACAGTGTATTATTTTTAAAATTTCACTTAAAACATAACACTGCTTTCTGACATCAAGCGAAACAAATTTATCTCTATGAGAACTGATTTTACTTCCCATATCGGCAAATTTCACTTTAAAAATGGTATTTGTCATCTTGTCAACAAAGGCATCAAACAAAGCGATATTTTCATCTTCACTTATTCCGTCAAAGCTCGTTATTTTCCATTCTTCTGGTTTAGACAATAACTTACTTATTTTCTTGACATAAGCCTCCTTATCTGCGCCTAAGACAAGCTGAGTTGCAGGCTTGCAGGAAATATATTTTCCTGTTTTAGCACTCATATGTACTCTGAAACCGTCAATTTCTATACACGAATTATATTTTACTATTGGAATAAGCACAACAGGATTTTTTAGTCCGAGCCTTGCAGTAAGATATTCTGTCGGATTTTCTTCATAGTATTTCTTTAAGTAATTATCAATAGCAACGAGCTGTCTACATTCCTTGCCCTTTTTACCATCGTATTTAACATATGAAAAATATGCTGCTGTCGGCTTATCGTATCCGCCATATTTACTAATATCACTTAACGGCAAATCTTTTTTCAAAGGAGCTTGTCCGTTACCTTTCTTTAAAGGATTGATTTTAAACAAGCCGCCCTTCTGCACATAAGAATATCTTGTAAATAAAATATTATTCTTATGCATACTCTTTTTAACTGTGGAAATAGATTTTGAATTTTCTATATCCCATGTTCCCTTTGTTTCAAATGTGAACATTTTATTTAGGCTGTACTTTTTAGTCTGCAAGCCTTTGATAAATGTAGATTTGTTGTGTGTGTAGCGAACATTGTAAACATTTCCCACCACTATATTGAGATATGCGTCTTTTGCATGGTGCAAATCGTTGACATCTCTGCACTTGGTAAACTTATACTCGTTACGAAATTCGCTTACCAAACCTGCCTTAACATAAACTATTTCTGTATTCGGATACAAAGTTTTAAACAATGTTGCAACCGCCTTTGTTGATTGAGAAGTTTCTACGAGCTGTCTTGCGATAAAATCCGAAAGTTCATCATCTGTAAGAGGAGTAACTCGGGTCAATCTTTCGTATTTCTTTTTTGATATAAAATTATGCTGATACAAATACTGCCAATGATTTTTCATCTTTTCTCTCGTACTACCATCGAGAGGATAATCGTTATCCTTATGAGCATTTATCTGCTTTTTTACAAGCACACGATTATCAAGACTGTCATCTTTGATTTTTGAGCGAGGAAAAATATGATCAATATCATAAAGATTATTGGTGAAAAGATCCTTTAGCTCAATACTTTCGCCCGAATACATACACCTGCCCATTTGGGTATAATACAAGTACAACTTGTCCTGCTTAAATCTGTCATCCTCTGTTTTTTCAAGTTCTTCCCAAAGTTCTCCGCTGTCCTCTTTGCATTTTTTATAGAGTTCTTCAAGTTGTATTTTTCTTGATTTTGTACGACCTGCATCACCTTTTGTGCCATCATGTCTTGTCATTTCAACAAAAATCTTTTTAGGCGCACCGCCTTTTACCTTAACGATTTCCTGCATAATTTTCATAGACTGATATACAGGGCGCTTAACCTTTGGCGATACATACATATCCTCTATCATTTTTTCTATTGATGCTTTATGTGTAGAACCCAACACTGCATTTTCTACACTTTTGGCAAAATTATATTTTGAGCCGAGCAGCTCCATAAGATTATCGTTTGTATTCCAAAGAGTGTTGATAATATTGTCCCTGCACTCGCCTGTTGTGGTATCAAAGTCATATATTTCTGTTAAAAATTCACGAGATAATCTTCCCCAATCTTTATATTTTAGTTTGCAGATTTTCTTAATTTCATCTTCCGATAATTTATCGGAAAACTTCATTTTTATTCGTCTTTTTAACAACTTCTTGTCATCGCCAAAAATAGTTATAGCTTTGATTATGTCTTCCTTATCCTGCTCTGTTAAATTATAAATACTAAGCTCCAGCGCAGAACGCATATTCGCCTTAAAATCTCCGTCAATTCCTGTGATTTCGGGAGTGTTGCCCGTCTGAGCTTTAATGTAATCCCTCAGCGCCTTTCGTGTAACTTTTTTTCTGCGCATAAACAGGTCGTTAAATACTGCCTGCTTGAAGCTAACATCAGTTTTTTTGCCGTCAATTTTTAAGTTATTGAGTTCGTTAAGCACCATAAATTTGCAGTACAAAATCGAGTTTTTAGGTATAACATCTTTATCAGGCAAATAGGTACATTTTGCAGTAAGATTATTTATAAATTCTTCTGCCGATTTATCCACATCAACAACACTCTTAAAATTCCATGGATATATTTTACCCTCTTTGCGCACAAGCCATGCCTTGTCACTACTATTATTCAAAGGGCCAACATAGTATGGAATACGAAATTCAAATATTTGCAAAATCTTATCCGCAACGGTAACTCCGTTTTCATCTGCATCATTTAAGAAATCAAGATATTCTGACGCATTTTTAAGAATTGCCTTAACCTCGCTTTTGTTCACCTGCATAGGAATTACGCCGTTATCCTTAATTACTATTTTAGGCATAAAAGTTGCGTTTTCAATTTTTTCAAACATACTTTCATAGCCTGTTTTATCAAGCTTATCAAATTTTCCCTTTAAATATTTGCAAAAATCAATCTGATTTGTTCTGTAAATAATAGCTCCGTTTTTTCCGTCCTCTTTAAATTTTCCACAATAAGCTGTGTAATTGTTAAGTTTGTCCTTTGTTTCTCTGAAAATTTCATTGTATTCCGACTTGCATTTTTCTTTTACAAAACTCTTTAATTGCTGTAAATCGCTCTTATGTTCTTCATAGGTCTTTACCTTTGCAAAAGAAATATACTTTTCTCCCTTTAGAATATCTGCAAGGACTGCCCAATCATATAAAGCCTTTACCTTTTCAATAAGCTCAAAACGCTCTAAAAGCAAGTCACGATAATATTCTTCATTATCATCGTATCCTTTTTCAAAAGTAATTGACGGCTTTTCTTCGTTATTATAGCTATCGTCACCATACAAATCTGCCAGCTTTACAGATTGTCCGCATAGAAGTAAAATTACCGCCGTCTGCTTTGGGTGAGTTTTTTTACTGATACCAAGCATTTTACAAATTTCGGATGATTTTGCGGTTTTTCTCTTAGTTTTATCCTTTAAAATCTCGGCAATTTGAGTACAGTCGGTACACTCAAGACTAAGCTCATATTCGGTACAAAGGTACTCCTGTAAATTAGAGAAAAGCACTTCAAACGATGACTCTTTTTCAAAATCTGAGCCCATATTATCAAACAAAAAGTGACCTCTGTTCTTTATAAGATGGTGTAACGCAAGGTAAACAAGTCTTACATCGTGTGGCTCTCTGCTCAAAATCAGCTCTTTGCGCAAATGATAAATAGTCGGGTAAAGATTATGGTAATCTACATCTGTAAAATCTTCATCTGCGAAAACCGCATAAGGTACAGCTGTTGACTTGTCTTCAAGGTATAATTTACTTTCCTTAAGCCTTTGAAAAAACGCTATATCTTTCTTAGCAATCTCTGTATCAAAAAGCATTTGCAACCATTCAATGCGTTGCCTTTTTCTTTCGGTTCTTCGCCTTGAGGTGCGAAAGCCCCTCCTCTCTTCGGCAGTATTGCTTTCATCAAAAAGTCTAATGCCCCACATAGCATTGCCCTTGAATTTACATAAATTATAGTCAGGGTCGGTTACCGCCCAGCCAACAGAATCTGTACCCATATCAAAGCCTGCATAATAATCATTCATAAAATTAACTCCTTTGTATTGACAAATTGATTTTTTAGATATATAATTTAAACAATCTCAATACCTTATGAGATTACACTATGAGTTCAAATAAAAATTTATTCAAATCGTTGCTTTTGCAACCATCACAGTGTGTGATTAAAGGATCTGATTTATCAGGTCCTTTTTATTTTGTCATATTTCCGCCACTTGTTAAATGTTGTCATATAAAGTCCTTTTTGTTATATGATATCACCTCTTTACAATAAATTCAACATAATTTTATTTTTTTACAGCCTGTTTTTATATATTATTATAATTAGAAATATATTTAATGTGCTTTTATTTAACATTTATATTTACTCTTAAATACACTCTGATTGCTTAAATGACAAAGTGAAGTTAGGGTAAATATACCCTTTTCACAACAAAAAGC
>OGEZ01000117.1_pt1 | contig 86175 bp, 98 predicted proteins | sample 1570831 | NCBI WGS metagenome assembly OGEZ01 (sample SAMEA2582059, study PRJEB24529) | metagenome | biome: Human gut stool | place: China | collected 2011 | reverse complement strand
GCGGCCGCATCCACACCCATTGCGATGTCAGGAGACTGCTCATGGATGGAGCAAGTAATATTGACACTTTTTGCGTCAAACCCATATTCGGGCCTTGTATAGCCGATTTTTGCAATACAGCGGCGGGCAATCTTCTCAAAATTTGGGGATGCCTTGCTGGTGATCTCGCCCATGATGTGCATAGCTCCCGTTTCCGCTGTGACCTCTACTGCACTCCGGGATTTGGGATCTTCGTTCAGCAACGCATCGAGAATACTGTCCGCAACAAAATCACAGATTTTGTCAGGATGGCCTTCAGTGACCGATTCGGAAGTCAAGAATTTTCTCATAGCTCACATCTCCTGTTGTATTTTTTCTCTGACAGAGAGTTCTCACTTTCTATTGCGATGGATCAGGTTTTCTGAGAATCGTTCAGTACACGCCTTTGTACGCGCAGGAATACGAGGATGCTGAGGATAAATGGGAAAAAGAATGTTGCGACGCGGAATAGAATCAGAGCGGAGGATGCCTGGGCATATTCCATATAGTGGGAAAATATCAGCACGAAGGCAAACTCCACTGGCCCCACGCCCGCCACATTGGGCAGGGCGTTGGAGATCAGATGCATCAGTGCGGTCAGCAGCTGTACGTGCCAGAAGGAGGGACCAGATATTCCCAATATCTCCATACAGAGAAACGGTATGGTGTAAAGGCAAAATAGCTTTAGACCATTGAATAACAGCACTTTGAGAAGGCACCAGTGGTCATGAAGCAATTTGGGGGATTCCGTATGAAGCGAAGATAGATTGTCTTTCCACAGACGCTTGCGGCCTTCCCATTTTTCCGTATTCGGCAAATGATCAATCACCCAGGATGCAAACCACTGCACCTTTTCCCAGGCGCACAGCAGAACCAGTGCCGCTATAATCAGAGCGCAGATTCCATATCCCAACGGTATGTAGCGGGAAAAGCCGCGGCCAGTTTCGCTGAGCCAGCGGCCCTGAAATAACAGCATAACGGTGGTGTAGATTAAAAGAGAACTCTTATGAAATATGTACTCCAGCATCATGGTACCAATGCCACAGCCTGTCATCATACCGCAGTGATGCAGGTAATAGCTTTGCATGGGAACAGAGCCGACGGAAAGCGTAGATACGTTTCCGAAAACGCCAAGGAAGGTCACCTCTACCGCTTGCCGATATGAAAATGTTGGGAGTCGACGGCGAATCATCGCAAAGCAGACTGCTGATTCAAGCATTTGATAAGCAAGACCCATGCCCAGCAGGAGCAACAGTTCTCTGATGCTGACGGCCTGGATATTCCGCAAAATCTCCTGATAATGATCCCGAAACACCCAAATTACCAGCAGGAATAAAAGCAAAAGTGTAGCGGCACTGATTGCTACTGTTTTCCATTGTTTCTTATCCATAGGAGACCTCTAAAAGAAAAAGATAAAATGTTTCGCTAAACAGCGGAAATAGAAGAATCAGAAACTCACTGAACTTTGCTTGTTCCTTCATGACGCTGGGGAAATGTAGTAACATCTGAATGGACTCGACTATGGGCTTTCACTGTTCTATGTGTAGCCGATAAGAGGTAACTATAAGACCAGCAGCATTACGGATGTGTTTGCGCAGCAATGCCCGACCAAGCCTGCTTCAATTGTACTTAGAAACACCCGCACATCATATGGACAAAAGCAGCCCCTGTGCCTGTTTTTCAGGCACAGGGGCTGCTTTTGTCTGATTCTATGTTCTTAAGAAAAGCCAAAGTTTTATTTCTTTTCACATCGGGTAATCATCGCGTCCAAATCGCCGCGCTTCAATTCGCAAATCCGATGGAACCTCGATTGAATACCTTCCTGCATCCCTGTTTCCAGCCAGCCGACGACAAAGCCAAAACACATACATTTCAAATAATCAATCATCAGATTTCGGTCCGGCTCCGCCACGGTCCGTCCGGCCAGAATTCCATCTACATAAGTCGTAACTGCGTGCTCACATACCCGCCATTGGTACTGTTCATAGATATCCCGGTTGATGGAGTGATAAATGTGCAGCACCGCTTTCCGGTTTTCCAATGCAAACCTTATGGCGGCATTGAGACAGTCCTCGACGGACTCAATAGAGGGATGTTCCTGAATCACCCGATCCGCATCCTCGTTAATAATCGTTTCTACCAATTGGGGAATATCCTGAAAATAATAATAAAAGGTGTTACGGTTAACACCACAGGCATCCACGATATCCCGGACAGTGATTTGGCTTAGAGGCCTCTCATTCAACAGCTTAATAAACGAATCCCGAATCGCTTTTTTTGCAAAACCGGCCACGGTTCACGCCTCCCTCATTTGATTTCCGCTATATCAACATATGACTTGGAAATGCAGTGAGAACAATGCCAGCACTCTGATTCATGCGTCTTTCAAGAGCCGGGAAGTCGCGCCATCCACCAGAAACTCCGCGGTGACAAGCAGTTCTTCCTTGGGAAGGTCCATGTTCTTTTGGAACCACTCACGAATCAGGCCAATGAGACCATAGGTGATGAATCTCAGTAAATAGGACAGCTGCTGGTCATCCATAGGCTGGAACCAGGCCCGAATGACCTCCGTGCCGTTACGGTGAATCAGCTGCTGCAAATGCTCGGCAAACTGGCTAACCTCGTTGTTTTCAAACAGGATGGTGCAGACCTCCCGATGCTCCACCACAAAGTCCAGGATTGGCTCGAACACGGGGCGCAGGGTGCCGTCCGCCACCGTTTCCTGGATATGGGCGTCTACCAGCACCTGGGCCTCTGCCAGCAGGTCTTCCTCCATACTTTGCAGCAGTTGGGTAGTATCCGTGTAATGGAGGTAAAACGTGGTGCGGTTCATATCGGCGTTGTCCGTCACATCCCGGACGGAAATCTCTGAAAAATGTTTTTGCTCCATCAGCTCCAGCAGACTTTCCTTCAACAGTCTGCGGGTGCGTCTGGCACGGCGATCCTCGGGATTCTTCAGCATGACAGAGTCCTTTCCTTCGGGAAAATTTAGGCATTTGCCCGGATTTGCCTATTGCCCCAAGCTTCTTGCTTTCATTATAATCAACTCGATTTGATAAGTCAACAAAAATACGTTAAGCAACATCAGTCGATTAAATGGAGGAATTCGTATGCGCCAACATACACATCTGATGGGAAAGCGTCTGCTGTCGTCGGCACTGGCCATTCTGCTGGCGGCAGCCTGCATTGTTCCGGCTGCCGCCGCGGAGCCGATTGGCGACGGCGTGACGCCAACTTATGACGAAGCTTACTATGCCACGCTGGATTACTATGGAAATCTGCTGGACGGCAGCGTGGTGAAAAGCTATACCCTCAACGGCGCCACATCCCTGACGGACTACGGTACTTACGACGAAGTAGTAAATCTAACCGATGGCACGACACCTGCGGTGGCCGGCAATGCCACCACCTTTTCGTTCAGTGGGAAAGATGCTCCGTCCCATTTCTATTTCGAAGGCAAGACGGCGGCGCCCTTTGAGGCCTTGCCCTGGACGCTGTCGGTCTCCTACACCCTCAACGGCGTTGCCGCCCGGGCCGAGGACCTGGCCGGCAAGACCGGCGTGGTGGAGATCACCCTGGACGCCATCCCCAACGAGGCTGCCAGTGAGTATGCTCGAAACAACTACACACTGGAAGCCATGGCCGTGTTCAACCAGGACAACATCCTGTCCCTGGAGGCCCCCGGCGCCCAGGTGCAGCTGATTGGCAATCTGCGGGCTGTGCTGTTTATTGCCCTGCCGGGGGAAGAGCAGCACTTCGTCATCCGGGTGGGCTGTGAGGATTTTTCCTTTGATGGCTTGACCATTCTGATGGTCCCCGCCACCCTGGGCCAGCTGGAGGAAATCGCCAAGCTGAGTCAGCGGAAAGATGACTTAGAGGAGGACTACAACAAGCTCTCCGGCAGTCTGGATACTTTGCTGAATTCCTTTGCAGACCTGGGCAGCAGCCTGCGGGACACCGCCGACGGCCTGGATCAGCTGAATCATGCCCGGGACACCATTTCCAACGGCAAAGATCAGATTTACGCCGACGGAGATAAGGTTCTGAATGATCTGGAATCACTTAATAACTCTCTGAATACCATTCCAGGCCATCTGGACGATGCCGATGACTCCATCACCGAGGTCACGGACTCCCTGTCCGAGGTCACGGACACCGCCGTCAGCCTCCGGGAAAACCTGGACGATGTGGATGACTGCCTGAAGGATCTGCAGCGGGACATCAAAAACATCCGCTCCGGCAGCGGTGATATGCAGAGTCACCTGAACCAGTTGGGTGCCGATCTGAAAAAGCTGCAAACCAGTTTGCAGGAGCTGAAAGAAACACTTCAGCTTCTGGACATCCGCATCAACGGTGGACTGATTTCCGAACTGCCCAGCAATGTACAGGAAAAGATTAAAGTCCAGGGGCAGCAGTTGGATGCCGTACTGACGCAAGTACAGGGATTGGAAACCGTTTGGGCCGGTGTGGCGAGGGACAGCGAAGGGCAGCCTACGGAAACCATCGGATACCAGCAATACCAAATTGCCGCCCTGATTGCCAGCGGAAAGGCATCGTCAGCCGCAGATGCCGTTGGCCTGCTTCAGCAGGTGCAGGCCGTTGATACAGGTATTGCTTCCGTCAAGGCTTCCAATCCAGCGTTGACCGACGAGCAGGCATTGGCATATCTGGTAGTGCAAGGGCAACTGACCAATGAGCAGGCGGCCCAGTATGCCGCCGCCAAGCCGCAGCTAATTGTGATGGAGCAGGTCTATATCGCCGTCTGCGGCGGCACTGACCAGCCCATGACCAAGGCGGATTTCTTTACCGCCATGCTGATGCTCAGCGATATTAACGCCCTGCCTGCCGATCAGAAAACCCCGGAAAACATCGGCAAAATTCTGGCCAACGAAGCTGCTTATGCCAAAACCGGCAAAATGCTCTCCGAGCTCAATGGAGACCACGACCTCTCAAGAGTCATCGGCCTGCTGGAAAATCTCAGCGATCTGCTGACCGACATGGGAAACGGCGGTCTCACCGGCGATCTCAGCAGCCTGGTGGGCAAGACCGACACCGCCCTAGGCCATCTGAATGACGCCGCCGATGTGGGCCGGGATATCCTGGACCGGGTGGACACTCTTCTCAGTGACATCAAAGAACTGGATGACACCATCAACGACCAGGTCCCCGGCCTCCGCGGCACTCTGCAGGATACGAAAACCCTCGTTACCGACATGGTGACCACCATCGACGACACCCACGGTTTCCTGACCTCCTTCCGCTCCCTGGCCAAGACCTCCGGCACCCAGCTGGATGAGGGAACGAAAAAGAGTCTGGAAAACCTGGCGGCAACCCTGCGGAAAACTGCACGCAGTACAGACGCCGTTGGCGATGTGAAGACGGCCAAGGACGCCATCAACGGGATCATTGAGGATACCTGGAACGAGTATACAGGCGATATCAACAATTTGCTGCTGATGGACGCTACCGCCCAGGCAGTGTCCCTGACCTCGGATGAGAACGCTGCCCCTACCAGTATTCAGGTCCTGATCCGCACCCAAGAAATTAAGAAATCTGACGCTCCCGCCGAGAGCGCTGATCAAATCCAAGCGGCGCCCTCCACTTTTTGGGGGCGGGTAGGACAGATGTTCCGAGATTTCTGGAACGCTTTGGCCGGTATCTTCCGGTAAACAGTTAAGAGGTGTGTTCCATGATAAAAAAAATTGCCCACGCTCTGACCCGTAAGCCAAAGCTAGTGGCATTGATTGCTGTCTTGCTGTTGATTCCCTCTGCGCTGGGCTATATCGGTACCCGGGTCAATTATGATATTCTGTCCTATCTGCCGGAGGATCTGGATTCCGTCCGGGGCGAACGGCTCCTGGAAGAACCCTTCCACATGGCGGCCACCAGTATGCTCATCGTGGAGGGCATGCCCGCCGCCTATACCAACGACCTCATCAACGAGATCAAGGAGGTTCCCGGCGTCTCCAGCGCCATCTGGCTCAGCAACGCCGTTGGCATCCAGATTCCCACGGATTTCATCCCCGCTGCCCTGCGGGATATGTTCTTCGCCGGTGATTCCACCATGATGATCATCCAGTATGAGAAGTCCGGTGCGGCGGAGGAGACCATGCAGGCGATTGATGACGTGCGGTCGCTGTGCAATGAAAAATGCTTCCTGGCCGGTTTCTCCGTGGTCATCAAAGACACCAAGGATCTGGTGGATCAGGAGCTGCCTATCTACGTGGGCCTGGCCGTACTGCTGTCCCTCGTCGCCATGTCTCTGACCATGGAATCCATGGTACTGCCCTTTGTGTTCCTGCTCAGCATCGGCATGGCCATCGTCTACAACTTCGGTACCAACATCTTCCTGGGGGAGATCTCCTACATCACGCAGGCCATCGCGGCGGTTTTACAGTTGGGCGTCACCATGGACTACTCCATCTTCCTTTACCACCGCTACCGGGAGGAACGGCTGCTTCATGAGGATCCCCGGGACGCCATGGCGGAGGCCATTGTGGCTGCCTTTACTTCCTTGTCCGGCTCCAGCCTGACCACCATCGCCGGTTTCCTGGCGCTGTGCTTCATGCAGCTGACCCTGGGCCGGGACATCGGCCTGGTCATGGCCAAGGGCGTGGTGCTGGGCGTGGCCACAGTGGTACTGGTGCTGCCCGCACTGCTGCTGATTTTTGACGAAAAAATCGAAAAGCACAAGCACCGGACGCTGATCCCCAATTTTGAAAAGATGAATCGCTTTATCATCCGCCACCGGCGGGTGTTTGTGGCCGTCTTTCTGCTGCTGTTCCTGCCAGCGGTATACGCCCAGAGCCACACCGCCGTCTACTACAAGCTGGATGAGGCGCTGCCCCAGGACATGGACTCCATCGTCGCCAACAACAAACTGAAAAATGACTACGACATGGCGGCTTCCCACTTTGTGCTGCTGCGGGACGATCTCCCCTCCACGGAGATGAATCAACTGGAGACCTCCGTAAAGGATGTGGAAGGCATTACCTCTGTCCTCTCTTATCACGCCATGCTGGGTAGCGGCATTCCCGATTTTTTCATCCCTGAGGCCCTGCGTGATATGTTGAAGCAGGGTGGCTGGCAGATGATGATGGTCAACTCCGAATATCCGGCTGCCTCTGACCAGGTATCCGTCCAGCTGGAGGAACTGGAACGCATCATAAAGAGCTATGACCCCGAAGCGCTCATCACCGGTGAGGCGGTACTGACCGACGATCTGATCGACACCTCCGCTGTGGATTTCAAGGTGACTAACTACATCTCTCTTGCCGCCATCTTCTTGATCATCATGGTGGTGTTCCGGTCCCTCTCCATGCCCCTCGTGCTGGTAGCGGCCATTGAACTGGCCATTTTTATTAACCAGGGCATTCCTTACTTTACCGGCACGGTCATTCCCTTTGTGTCTCCTACCATCATCGGCTGCGTCCAGCTGGGCGCCACGGTGGATTACGCGATTCTGATGGCCACCCGCTTCCGAGAGGAACTACGGGCTGGAAAGAGCCGGGAGGATTCTATCCGCATCGCGGCCACTTCCTCGGACGCCTCCATCATCACCAGTTCTTTGGTGCTGTTCTGCGCCACCCTGGGTGTGGGGACGATTTCCGAGATTGAGATCATCAGCTCCATCTGCATGATGCTGGCCCGCGGCGCCCTGATCTCAGCTGTCATCAGCATGTTCATCATGCCCCCGGTGCTGTGCGTCTGCGAGCCCATCTTCAACAAGACCAGCCTCCACTGGCGGCAAGCCGCTCTTTCGTCCAAACAGGAGAAAGAATCTGTGGTGTCTGGGAAATAACGGTTTATCCTTTCCGGATCGGCGGTTACTTGCGCTGTATCAACGAGAAATCTCGCGGAGAAATTTATTTAAAACGGTGATGTTTATGGGACACAGAGTCATTTGTATCGGCAGGCAATTTGGCAGCGGCGGACACGAAATTGCAGTCCGAACGGCAGAACGACTGGGGATCAGAGTCTATGAACGGGAACTTCTCCACTTGGCCTGCAAATATGGGGAGCTTTCCGCTAAGCTCATGGAAAGCTCCGACGAAAGGGCCACTAATCCGTACCTGTATCAGGGCGTCTATGAGGGAAATTACCATGTGATTCGGGGACTGCCCACTTCCGAGGTCCTGTTTGCCCTGCAAAGCCATGAGATTAAGCGCATTGCTGAAGAGGAAGACTGCGTTTTTGTGGGCCGGTGTGCCGACTTCGTCCTTCGGGATTCGGATGCTCAGCTACTGCGGGTTTTTGTTTCCGCCCCGGAAGGACAGCGGATACGCAGAAAGATGGAGCTAGAATGCCTAAGCCTGTCCAAAGCTAAACGTCTGGTGACAAAAATGGATAAGCAGAGACGCAAATACTACGAGGGCTATACTGGGCAGGTGTGGGGTGATCCCCACAATTACGATTTGAATATTGACACCAGTGTGATACCCATCTCCCAGGCGGTGGAGCTGATTGTTTCACGGTTTTGAAGCCGAAAGCAATGCAGATGAATAAAATCACTGCAATTTGAAAAGTTACATATTATCCAGGTTTATTTGCTAATTACATTTCCCTTTGCGATCGTCGCCATCAACATCCTCATCGCCGTGGCCAGCGATTTCGAGTCCGGCATCCGGGGCGCCATGGCCATGGCGGAGTTCGGGGACCGCTGGTGGCTCTCCTCCGAGAACGTGTGGCTGTACGGCGGCTGGTGGAACTGGGTCAACGGCATCGCCGGCATCATCAACATCTTCTGCATGACCGCCTGGTGGGGCATCTACACCTCCAAGGACCAGAAGGACATGCTGTGGCCCGACATGACCTGGTGCTACATCCTGGCCTATGACCTTTGGAACTTTGAGTACACCTACAACTGCCTGCCCACCCATTCCTGGTACTGCGGCCTGGCCCTGCTGTTGGCTCCCACCTTTGCCAACCACTTCTGGAACAAGGGCGGATGGATCCAGAACCGGGCCAACACCCTGGCCCTGTGGTGCATGTTCGCCCAGGTGTTCCCCCTGTTCCAGGACAAGAGCATCTTTACCACCATCCCCACTATCTATGCCGACGGCTTCATGGATCCTGCCATCCGGCCCACCGCGGCGGACCCCACCGCCCAGGGTGTAGTTGCCATCGTGGCGCTGGTGGTGAATGTGGTCATCCTGGCTGTCATCATCAAGCGGGCAAAGGAGCAGAAAAAGAACCCCTACAAGCAGGAGGTCTTTACAGATCAGAAGGACTTCCAGGAGGCCATGGCGAGAGTCTGATGCAGACTCTACAAACAGAAAACCACTTGAGCAGAACATCGTATGAAAACAATGGACTTGGTAGTTCGCAAGGGCTCATCCTTTTGGCTGTCGAGGGGAATGAGAATGGCTGAAAATGATAATGGCACTTAAGCACTTTCTGCGCACTTTCCAAAAGAGTTTTTCCTTGTTATCATTTGTCTTGTTCATATACTTCCCCACCATCTGATGGAGTGGGGGTGGTACAGAGCAAGTTGCCCGAGCCGGAAAGAGGTACTTGACAATCGTTGCGGTCCAAGCTACTATCACGGCAACAAGATTTGCCATCGAGAAAAAGCCCCGGCTCCGTCTGATTCGGCGGAGCCGGGGCTTTGACCAATACACTGACCAATATCAGAAAATCAACGGGTGGACACAGTGGACAAGGCAGTGATTTGTACCAACAGAAATCGGGGCCAAAAGTGTCGGAAAGCACCCAATAGCAGGGCTTTGACATCCCGACGCATCTTCACACAAACGCCTGTAAATTTTGGTAGTCGTCAGTTCCTGGATTCTTTGTTCCGGTCAGAAAAACGATCTGATCACCGCAAACTTCGCTACTGATAATTTCGTAGTAAGTGGTCTGCTCCTTAAACCACCCTGTAGCTTCCTGCAAAATCGTCTGATCAGATGTGGTCCCCGACGTCTTGTCAGAGGTGCCATTTGGGGCTCCGGCGGAGCAACCCACCAAAGCGACTACTACGAGCAGTGCCAAAAGAAACGCCATGCAACTATTCTTTTTCATAAGCATTCTCCTTCAAAATATGGGTTTCCACTGCACAGTCATTCAATAACATTACCAACTACAAATTGAATGTTGCTAATTTCTGATTCCATCTGCCGGTATTCCTCCATTGTTTCCGGGGTAAACTGCACGTCACTTGCATAATAAAGCAAATATGTTCCGTTTTGTGTAGTCATAACATACTCACACTTGGCATAACTCCATTCGCCCCCAGCATCTACCTGCTCTTTTGTGAGTTGTTCGTCCCATAGTTTTAAGTAAAACAGCATACCACCACTTAAAAGGGTTTCACTGTTACCTCCCATCGCTTCACGGATGTCCGGATTATAGATATAATACTCCTTGAAATCGGCATCATATTCCAAAGCATATTACTGTAAGAGGATAATTACTTTTCACACCTTGTCAATCATGCTATACTTAACATAAGGGGTGAGATAACAATGTCTCAAACAACAAAATGGGCAATGGCTATGGCGTTGAAACGTATTATGACACAAAAGCCTCTGTCTAAAATCACGATTGCTGATATTACGGAAGCCTGCGGCATCAACCGCATGACATTCTATTATCATTTCCAAGATATCTTTGATCTCATTGATTGGATATGCCAAGAAGAAGGTGCTAAGGCCATACAAGGACGAAAAAATTATAAAACCTGGCAGGAAGGTTTTCTCGCTTTATGCTGTGCAACAAAGGAGAACAGGTCATTTGTTGAAGGTGTGTATCACTCCATCCAGCGAGAAAAAATCGAGAATTATCTTTGCCGAGTTGTATATGATTTGCTGTTTGATGTTGTATGTGAACTATCCAAGGACTATTACATTTCTCTCGAAAATAAGCAGTATATCGCCGATTTTTACAAACATGGATTTGTGGGTATCATATTAGAGTGGGTCAAGTGTGGAATGAAAGAAGATCCGAAAATATTTGTCAGTCGGGTGAGTCAGATGATACATGGCCAATTTCTTTTAGCCATTAAGAATATGGAAGAAGCACCAATTTTATCAAAAAATTTGGAATGATAAAACTTTTTACAAAGCCTCCCGGATGATGTAATTTTCATCATCCGGGAGGCTTTGTTTATTGTTTGGGTATTGGAGAAAAGATACAATACAGGCAAAGAAATGACGAAGGAGGTCATTTGAGTGTATTATTCCAGTGGAAACTATGAAGCTTTTGTTCGGCCACTCAAACCGGAGGGCGTAGAACGAAAATCCGCCTATATTGTTGGCACCGGTCTAGCTGCTTTGACTGCTGCCTGCTATTTGGTGAGAGATGGGCAGATGCCGGGAAAACGCATCCACATCTTTGAGAAGGATCCTATCCCCGGCGGGGCCTGCGACGGCTGGGAGTACCCGGGCTTGGGCTATGTGATGCGCGGCGGCCGTGAGATGGACAACCACTTTGAGGTGATGTGGGATCTGTTTCGCTCCATTCCCTCCATTGAGAACCCGGAACTGAGCGTGCTGGACGAGTACTACTATCTCAACAAGCGGGACCCCAACTACTCCCTCATGCGGGCCACCCAGAACCGCGGGGAGGACGGCCGTACCGACGGAAAATTCGGTCTTTCCGACGCTGGGGCCATGGAGATTATGAGGCTGTTCTTCACTCCCGACGAGGAACTCTACGACAAGCCCATCACAGACTACTTCAGCGACGAGGTGCTGAACTCCAACTTCTGGCTCTACTGGCGCACCATGTTCGCTTTTGAAAACTGGCACAGCGCCCTGGAGATGAAGCTCTACCTCCGCCGCTTCATCCACCATATCGGCGGTCTGCCCGACTTCAAGGCCCTCCGTTTCACACGTTACAATCAGTACGAATCCATGATTCTGCCCATGGTGGCCTATCTGGAGAAGGCAGGCGTACAGTTCCACTACAATACCAAGGTCATTGATGTGGACTTTGACATTCGCGCTGGCCAAAAACTTGCCCGCCGCCTCACCTTGCAGTTTGAAAGCGGAGAGGAGCAGGTCGATCTCATGGAGCAGGATCTGGTCTTTATCACACCGGGTGGCTGCGTGGAGAACTCCGCTCTGGGTTCTCAGAACACTCCCGCTCCTTACAAGCCGGAGCTGAAAGAGGGCGGCGGATGGGATATGTGGCGGCGTATCGCGGCCCAAGATCCTTCCTTCGGCCATCCTGATAAGTTCTGCGGAGATCCGGAGAAGAGCAACTGGATGAGCGCCACCGTCACCACCTTGGATGACAAGATCCCGCCCTATATCCAAAAAATCTGTCAGCGGGACCCTTTCAGCGGCAAGGTAGTTACCGGCGGCATCGTCACCGTGAAGGATTCCAACTGGCTTTTGAGCTGGACCTTCAACCGCCAGCCACAGTTCCGCAGCCAGCCCAAGGGCCAGCTGGTGGGCTGGATCTATGGCCTGTTCAGCGATAAACCCGGCAACTATGTGAAAAAGCCCATGCGGGACTGCACCGGTAAAGAGATCTGCATGGAGTGGCTCTACCACTTGGGCGTACCTGAGGAGGAGATCGAGAATCTGGCCGAGCACAGCGCCAACACCGTCCCCTGCATGATGCCCTATATCACTGCCTTTTTCATGCCCCGGGCGGCGGGAGACCGGCCGGCTGTAGTGCCCGAAGGGGCCGTCAACTTTGCCTTTATCGGCCAGTTCGCCGAGACCCCCCGAGATACCATCTTCACTACGGAATACTCCATGCGCACCGGCATGGAGGCGGTATATACCCTGCTGGACATCGACCGGGGAGTGCCAGAGGTCTGGGGCAGTACCTTCGATGTCCGAGACCTGCTCAATGCAACGGTACAGTTGAGGGACGGCCGGAAGATCACAGATATGCATTTGGGCTTAAAAGAGCGTATGGCATTGAAGGAAGTGCTGAAAAAAATCTCTGGTACGGATGTGGAGAAGCTGCTAAAGGAATATCATGTCATCTGACTTTTCTTATACCTTTTCCACCGAATAGAGCGATATCGTATTTTATCAATTCTTCCAGTCAGAATATTTGCAAACTGTGCAGTGCATAGCCGTGCGGCAAACAGTGCTCAATGGAAAGATACTACAAAGGAGAAATAGAAGATGGACGTTTCTATGCAGATTAAAAAAACAGCCCTGCGCACAGCGCTGGGATATATTGAAAAAAATCCCGAGGAAAATGTGCTCAAACTGATGGACTGGGTGGATAAGCTGGCAGGAGATGGACCGAACAGCTTCCCCGCGCAACGCAAAGCGTTTCGAAATGTTTTAAACGATCCGGAATGTAGCATGTACCAGCTCATTATGAGCGTTTTCCGGGACATTGACAATGATGTGTTGAAGGTGGTTTTTGAGAACTTCTTCCTGAATGCCAGTCTAATCGGCTGGCCCAAGCAGGAACACTATCGTAAGGAGTTGAACTGCAATATTCCTTGGGCGATTCTCATGGACCCTACCTCTGCCTGTAATCTTCACTGTACTGGCTGCTGGGCTGCTGAATACGGCAACAAGCTGAACCTGACATACGAGGAACTCAGCGACATTGTCCGCCAAGGCAAAGAGTTTGGAACTTATATGTACATCTTCTCTGGCGGTGAACCTCTGGTTCGGAAAAAGGACATCCTCCGGCTGTGCACCGAACACAGCGACTGCCAGTTCCTGGCTTTTACCAATGCTACTCTGATTGATGATGCGTTTGCGAAGGAAATGCTGCGGGTGAAAAACTTTATTCCCGCCATCAGTGTAGAAGGGTTTGAAGACGCTACCGATTTTCGACGGGGGGCGGGCACCTATCAGGCAATCATGAAGGCTATGGCTATTCTGAAACAATACAAATTGCCCTTTGGTGCATCCTGTTGCTACACCTCGAAAAATGTGGACTCCATCAGCTCCGAGGCTTTTATCGATCATCTGGTGGAGTGTGGGGCCAAGTTTGCCTGGTTCTTCCACTACATGCCGGTGGGGAACGAAGCAGTGACCGACCTGCTGCCCAATCCGGAGCAGCGTAAGCTCATGTACCGGAAAGTGCGGGAGTACCGTTCCACCAAGCCCATCTTCACGATTGATTTTCAGAATGACGGCGAGTATGTAGGCGGCTGCATCGCAGGAGGCCGTAACTATCTCCATATTAACGCCAATGGCGATGTGGAACCCTGTGCGTTTATCCACTACTCTGACTCCAATATCAGAGAAAAAACCTTGCTGGAAGCTTTCCAATCTCCTCTGTTTATGGCCTATCACAACCACCAGCCCTTCAATTGCAACCACCTGCGTCCCTGCCCCATGTTGGAGAATCCTGACATGTTAAAAATGATGGTACATCAGTCCGGAGCCCATTCTACGGATCTTCAATCTCCGGAGAGTGCTGACCATCTGTGTGACAAGTGCCGTAACTATGCTGCTTGTTGGGCCCCGGAAGCGGACCTTTTATGGAACGAAAGAAATAAGAATTGAGCCAATGGGCTGTCTCTGACAGAGCAAGCCGTCGGAATCTCTGTTTGCGGCAGAGATTTCGACGGCTTCTAAATTATGGGGAGATTTTATGATAAGTGTTACACAAATTGCACTTGGGCTTATTGGAATAGTTTGTATCTTGTTTCCAAAGCAAATCACCTCTCTTTTACCATATTTGATGGGCATTATGATGATCCTAATTGGCCTGATTGGTATCCAACCAGTTGGGGAAAAATTCCGGCAGGCTCCTGACATATTTGCTCGTAAATTGGTTCTATTGATCTTGGGACTTTCTTTTCTGGTTCAAGGCAAAACCGCGCTGGTGCCAATAGGAATTATCTGGGCCGTCTTGGGGCTTTGGAAGACGACAGATGCTTTCGTTGACTTCTGGGAAGCATATCAGGCAAAACAGGGGGTCCTATCTGCTCTCGGAGAACTACTTATTCGTCTGATTTTATCTCTCCTTCTGTTATTTGACCCGTATGGAAAATTCACACCACATATTGCTATTTTGGGGGCGACACTGTTGCTAAACGCCATCTTCCCCGAAAGGCGATGAAATCGGATGAGATAGTCGTTATAAACTTTTCGAGGTGCCCTATGAGAAAAAGTCTGTCCCCAAAGAAAAAAATAGTATGTTCCGCAATACTCAGTTTTCTTACATTGTTTACCTTGCTTTGGTTTGTTTTCCGAAACCACTATAAAGAAATATTTCAAAACATTCAAACAGCCAGTATAAGAGGCTTGCTTTGGATCCTTTGCATGGGATTTGTCTATCAACTCTTAGATAGTTTGCTCTGTCTCATATTCGTAAGAAGGACGATTCGCTTTTTTTCTTTCAAACAGGCGGTAGAGGTCACACTATTGGGTGTGTTTGGAAATGTTGTTACCCTTTCTGTGGGATCAATCCCCATGCAAAGCGCTTATTTACATCGTAAGGGAATGGAGCCTGGAGAAGCTGCGGGAATCATGAGTATGGAATATGTGCTCCATAAATCAACCATTTTGCTGTGTAGTAGCGTACTACTTCTGCTTGAGGGGCAGAAGCTTTTTAGGCAACATCGAAATTTGCTCAGATATGTCGTGTTCGGGTATCTGATATGTATTATTATCATTATATTGCTCATTCTGATATGTACTCTGGAAAATTTCTATCGGTTCATCTGCAAAGGAATTTGTCGATTAGAAAGTCTTTCAAAGTGGGCAGATCGTGCGATTCAATGGAAACAACAAGTAGATGCGCTACATATAGGAGCAAAGGATTTGCTTCACACCCCAAATATAATCTTGGTTGGGGTAGGAATCAACGCAATCAAGTTGATGGGGCTCTATTCAATTCCATACCTGTGCATGAGAGCGATTGGCATTGATTATTTTTCTCTTATTCAAATACAGACATTATCTGCTTTGGCACATGTTATTTCCAATGCTCTGCCTAATATTGCTGGAATGGGCTCAGTAGAAGCAGCTTTTCTGCTGTTGTTTTCCTGTTACATGGATGCGGCAGATGTATCTTCTGTACTTGTTCTCTATCGGCTCTCCACATATTTTGTTCCATTTTTGCTTAGTGCGTTTGCAACAGAAAGAATCGGACTGCGCTTGTATACAAAAGAAAGGTCCAATACCTCAATGCACACATCGAATCAGGAGGAGAATCATGGAATATCCTAATTTGACAAAGCAGGAATCGGCAGAATTACAGGAGTATCTCTCTACACATCAAGATGATCTGCTCACACACATTGTTCAGTTTAACGAACTGATGCGAAAATATCAGGCAGCAACAAAAGAGATTACTACAAAACTGGAGATACTCCAGGAAGATTTTGTGGCTCAAAATGGACGTACCTGCATTGAGGCTATTACCTGCCGATTAAAAGCACCATCCAGCATTATCAATAAACTGAATCGAAAAGGAATCACTCCCAGCATTGAGGCACTACGCACGCAGTTAAATGATATTGCTGGTGTAAGAGTAATTTGTCCTTTTTTAGATGATATAAATATAGTTGCTCAGTCACTTGCCCAACAGGATGACATCAAAGTGGTTTCCATAAAAGACTATATCTCTCAACCGAAATCGAACGGATATCGCAGTTATCACATGATAGTGGAAGTTCCTGTATTTTTTCTGCAAAAAAAAGAATATATGCGAGTTGAAGTTCAGCTTCGTACGGTGGCTATGAATTTTTGGGCAACTCTGGAGCACCAAATAAAGTACAAGAGTAAATCTACCAAGGAAGTGGAAATAGTTGACACGCTTCGAGACTGTGCCGATATAATTGCAGATACAGATAAACGAATGCTGCAGATACGAGAATATACAAACAAGGAAAAATAATGTTATATCTGAAAACTGCTCATTGCAATATAAGATTCTTACTGATGCCGCATCTGATTTAACCGATTCCCTGGTGGCAGATTATCCTGAAGTCCAGGTTCTTCCCATGGAAGTTATGGTTGGAGGAGTCTCTTACAATTATGGGCCCGGTGGGAATCTAAGCAGCCAGGAATTCTATAGGTTGCTGAAGCAAGGAAACAAACCATCCACTTCTCAAATTAATCCTTCATGCTATCTGATAGAATTTACAAAAATTCTTGAACTTGGCTACGATATTTTATATCTTGGATTTTCATCCGGCTTATCTGGAATGTATCAAAATGCCAAAATGACAGCTGAAATACTTTCTGAGCAATATCCGCATCGAAAAATACGCTGTGTGGACACTCTGTGCGCTGCACCGGGTGAAGGATTCTTGGTTCTGGAGGCAGCCAAAAAGAAACGAGAGGGATTCTCGCTGGACGACCTGGCAGATTGGGTTGAACTACATCGTCTTCAGGTCTGTCATTGGTTTACGGTGGACGGACTATCTTATCTGCATCAAGGGGGACGAGTATCCACGGCGTCAGTAGTCGCTGGTACCGCTTTGCAGATCAAACCCTTGTTACGATTAAATAATGAGGGGAAATTGGAAGTGGCCGGAAAGCCACGTGGGAATAAGCGTGCATTGCTGGAGCTAATTACTAAGATGAGGGAGCAGTGGAATCCTCGGATTTCCAAGTCTGTGGCCATCGTATACAGCGGGGCTCCTGAGCAGGTACAACCACTCTGTGATACAGTTATTTCCCAATTTCCAGATGCAATATGCTATACCGCATCAGTCGGCCCGGTTATTGGGGCTCACACAGGACCTGGACTACTGGCCCTGGTGTATTGGGGAAATCAAAGATAAGAGAAAGATGTGAGGAAAATGAGCAAATATGTACTTAGCTGTGAGTCAACAGTAGATTTAACAAAGTCATACCTTCAGCAAAGACACATCGCCTATATCGGTTATCCTTATGAATTGAATGGCCGTTTTTACCAAGATGATTTTGGGGAAACACTCTCTTTGGAGAACTTTTACCGAGAAATGGAACAAGGTGCCAGTACGAAAACTGCCCAAATTAACGCTTATGAATTCACTCAATATTTTGAAACTTTTCTTTCACAAGGGAAAGATGTGTTACATATCTGTTTATCATCCGGGATTACTGGTGTATTGAATGCTGCACAGATGGCAAAAAACGAGTTGGAAGATAAATATCCAGATCGATCAATTTATCTTGTAGACTCTTTAGCCGCCTCGGCTGGCAGTGGGCTTCTTGTAGAAAAATTAGCTGACTTGCGAGACGAAGGAATGGATATAGAGCAATTATGGCAATGGGTTCAAGAAAATAAGCTACGGGTTAATCATTGGTTCTTTTCCAGTGATCTTAAATACTATATTCGAGGCGGCAGAATTTCCAAAACGGCTGGAATAGCAGGGACGATGTTGGGAATTTGCCCTTTACTGGATGTGGATGTGAAGGGAAGGTTAATCCCACGGGAAAAAATCAGAGGGACGAAGCGGGCGATTGCTGCTTTGAACGATAAAATGTGCCTACTGGCCGACAATGGCCCAAATTATAATGAATCTTGTTTTATAGCGCATTCCGGCTGTGCAGAGCTTGCTATGCAAGCAGCGGAACTTCTAAACCAAAACTTTCCAAAAATTCCCGGCGGGGTTCGGATTTATCAGATCGGTACAATTATTGGAGCGCATACTGGCCCAGGAACTGTAGCATTGTTCTTTTGGGGGAAAGCTCGCAACAACTAAATGAGGTAATGATATGGAAGGAAATACTCATACAGGATTTGAAAAATTAAGACTAACATCCATTGTGGATGGGTTGCCGCTGGCGATAGAAGTTATCGAACCTATTGGTCCAATTTACGGTGTTATACAAATTTCACATGGCATGGCAGAACATAAAGAACGATACAGAGACTTCATGCAATTCCTTTCTGCACACGGTTATGTGGTTGCTATTCATGACCATAGAGGACACGGCGGCAGTGTACGAGATGTATCCGATTTGGGCTATTTCTATACGGATAATGCCCAAGTCATTGTGGAAGATTTGCATGATGTAACTGCATTTCTTCAAAAACGATACCCAGGTTACCCGATTTATATGTTTAGCCATAGTATGGGTACCCTTGTGGCAAGAAATTATCTTAAGAGATACGATCATGAATTGTCTAAAGTGATTCTGTGTGGTCCCCCGACAAAAAATGAAACCATTCATCTCGCAATTCTACTGGCTCAAATATCCAGCAAAATACATGGTGAACTATATAGAAACCATTTTTTAAATCAATTAGTATTTGGTCCGGCAAACAAGAAATTTGGGGCAGTAAATGCTTGGCTGTCCAGCGACGCTGCTGAAGTTGAACGATATATATACGATCCTCTTTGTGGTTATATTTTCACCAACAACGGATTTCTTAACCTGTTTAAGCTTCAAAAATCTGCTTTTGAGGTCAGCGGATGGTCTATTGGAAATGCTGACCTTCCTATTTTATTAATTGCTGGTGCGGATGATCCAGTTATTCAAGGAGAAAAGAAATTTTTCCAGCTGAAAGCATTTTTGAAGCAAGTTGGTTATCAGAACATTTCCACGAAGCTTTACTCAAATATGCGGCATGAACTGTTAAATGAAACAGGAAGACAAGAGGTATATCGTGATATTTTAAGTTTTCTTGAATAAAGAGTAATTTTTATAGATAATAGGAGGTTTCCAATGCGGCAGAAATGGTTTCGAGAACTCTTACGGAGGAGAATATTTATAATCATTATGCTGGTCATTCAGGGAGCCGCACTTATTCTCTTTATTTCCAATGCCAGCAAGTTGACTCACCGAACGGCGCTTTTTCTTTATTTTGTTAGCGTGATTGTTTGTTTAAAGGTCGTTAGTTCGCAGGAAAAACCAACCTACAAGTTATTGTGGGTATAATGTTGTTAAAAGGAAGACGCCCACCACATAGTTGATGGGCGTCTTTTTGAGTGGATAATGGAACTATATATTCTGGGAATGGCTATTATAATTTCATGTAATGCGATTCGTACAGATCCTGCAAACGGAAGACAATTATACCATGATGGTCAATTTTTTGAGCCAGTTTAAGCATTCTTTTTGAGTTAAGAGGCTCACCTTTATCAAGAAGATTGTTGCCTCTCTTTCTACACCATAATATGTAGGCCCAGTGCAGTTCGATTTTGATTGCAAGCCACTTTGCTTTGACTTGTTTCATAGTCCTTCTCCTTTCTTGCTAATAGATAGATAATCTATCTATAAGAAAGACTATACAATAATATTTATGTCGAAAAAGCGCAAAACTTGCCGAAAGCAAAAACAATACCCCGTATCGTTATCTCCTACGATACGGGATATTGTTATTTGGGATGATTAGTCGCATCCTCAGTCATGATATCAAAAAGCCGTTTAATTCGCTGTTGCTCATAAGGAGAAAGGGAAGCGAGTTTTTCTGATATTTCTGTACTGATGATTGTATTTGAAACGGTTAGGACATCTACCAGCAGTGTGTTGGCATCAATCTCAAGCGCATTTGCGATTGCAATAAATGTCTCAAATTTAGGAATCTTTGCACCACACTCAATATTGCTCAGGTACTTGGGGGTTATATCCACGGCTTGAGCTAACTCAGCTTGTGTAAGTCCTCTGGCTCTCCGCACCTCTTGAATGCGCACACCAACTTTGGCTGCCTCCAATTGATCACCTCCTAATAGACAGAGTTTCTGTCTATTAGGAGTATAAAATGTAAAAGCCTTTATGCAAATCCACCATTAGAAAGACTATCTTTCTATATGTAAGATTTTTGACATTTGCATATTAAGACTATTATTCTGGAGTCGGATCACCTGACACTTGGGCCATGTACAACTATAGTCTGATGTGTTACAGTTATACTTATCAACATAAAGTTGTGCGTTGCCAAAGGTTAGAACAGTAGTGTGCTTCAATAACTGGGGGACTTAGCTATGAGAAAGCAAAATAACATTAGAGTTTTAGAACTGTTAAAATATCTTTATCTGCGAACAGATGAAGAGCATCCTGCCACCATAGCTGATATGCTGGATTATCTCAAAGGGAAGGGCCTCCAAGCAGTGCGGCAGACAGTGTATGGGGATCTTCAAGACCTTATTGCAGTTGGGATCGATGTGGTGGTGATTAAAAGCACACAGAACCAGTATTTTATTGGTACACGCCTGTTTGAATACCCTGAATTAAAGATGCTCACAGATGCAGTTGCATCCTCCAAGGTTATATCAGCAGATAAAACGAATGAGCTCATTCAAAAACTCTGTCGGCTGACCAGTGAGTCAGAGGCCGAAAAGCTACAGCGTCTGGCTACGATTTCGAGCCGAATTAAGCCACATAACGAAAAGGTCTATTACATCATTGACGGGATCCAAAATGCCATATTGGAGAGTCACCAAATCCAATTTCAGTATTATGAGTACACCCCCAAAAAAGAGCGGATTCTCAAACATGATGGCTATTTCTATAAGATGGATCCCTACGCTCTGGAATGGAAAAACGATCACTACTACCTGATTGGATATTCCCACAAGCATCATGGAATGGCGCACTTCCGAGTAGATCGTCTGGCCGGGGTAGAAATTCTGGAATCCACATACATCCCTCAGCCTGATTTCGATGTGGCCGACTACACCAATAAGATGATTGATATGTTTGCAGCTGACCGCACAGTTTGCGTCGAACTTCTCTGCGAGAATCGCTTTATGAAGACCATTGTGGATGATTATGGAGAAACAGCAGCAACGCACCCATGTGATAATGACCATTTTATGGCGAAAATTGAAGTGAACCCAAGCGGAACCTTTTATGGTTGGGTATTTAAATTCATGGGAGGTATCAAGATCGTTGCTCCCCAGGAATGCGTGGAAGAGATGGCGCGGGTTGCCCATGAGTTCCTATGACAGAGGAGCGAGGTGTTAGAAATTTTTAACACCTCGCCCCTCGGCTTTTTTTACCCCTTGCATAGAACATTCGTACTAATTATAATATAGGTAAGATGTTCGCAGCCAAGCGAACCAACCATAAGGGGGGAGAACAACATGACCTTTGGGGCTTTTATCAGTACAAAACGAAAAGAGGCCAAGCTGAATCTCCGGGATACCGCCAAGCATCTTGGAATTGCCTATGGGTACCTCTGTGATATTGAACAGGGGCGCCGCCCGGCTCCAGAGGGAAAATTTGTAGAGCGCATTTCCTCTTTTCTCGAATTGAGCAAAGAGGAACATGAAATGCTCCTGGATTTAGCCGCAGATTCCAGGCAGACTGTTCCAGCTGACTTGCCAGATTATATCCGAAAGCACGATATTGTACGGGCAGCCCTGAGAGTTGCAAAAGAAGTAGATGCTACAGATGAGGAATGGGCAGCATTTATGGAAATGCTGAAAAACCGCCAAAGTTAAGGAGGGGATTTCCTTGTATGTTCCGAAGTACCGATTGGAAGCAATTGAAGCCATCGGGCGGAAGATCCTACAGGAGTATGATCGCACATTACTGGAAGGCCCTCCCCAAGCGGTTCCAATCGAAACGATCATTGAAACGAAGTTTAATTTGATTCTGGAGTACCATTCCCTTCGAAAAAATGGAAGGGTTCTTGGAGAAACGATTTTTGATGATGGAGCAGCCATTTTGTATGACCAAACAGAGAAACGATATCATTTGATTGCTGTTAAGGCAGGAACTATTTTAGTAGATGAGCGACTCTGTGCGGACAGGCTCCTTGGCAGAATGCGGTTTACCTGTGCCCATGAACTTGGTCACTGGGTTCTCCATCAGAAATTGTACTCTGGGACTGGAGATGTAGCGGCCTATGAAGGAAAGACATCCTCAGATGAAAGTCATGGCCTGATTGAGCGGCAAGCGGATGCATTGGCTACGGCACTCTTAATGCCCATCCCCCAAATTAAAAAGTGCTTCTACCACCTACGCCCTGGAAAAAGTAAGGAACTGCTGATTGCAGAGATGGCCCAGATTTTCCAAGTATCCAAACAGGCTATTCAAATTCGCTTGGAGGCTCATAATTTGTTGTAAGTAGGTATGGTGCGGCCCTCTTTTAACAGAGGGCCTCCCTCTCTAAAAGTTTCCTGGTTTTGGGCTATATGTTTTGTTCGCAATATAGCGAACACCGGAGGAGGAGATAGCATGCGGAGAGAAAGCGTCACTGTTCAGAAATGTAAAAAGCAAATGGATTCACTTGGGATTGACAGCCAATCAGCGTACCATCGGGTAAAGTTGATTTTGAAAATCTATCGAGATGTGGTTTGGGTTCTTAGTGAGCGTGCTGAGGAACTGCACGAATACGCATGGGAACTTGGAAATCGGGATGCCGGCGCTGGCCTCTGCTATTTGGAAAACTTTGCCCCAGACATTGACCTCCAGGAATTTGAGGAAAAGGTCTGTTGCATTATGGAGAGTCGCATGTTGGTCGATGTGATTAACAGAGCTTTACTTCGTCTGAAACGATATCCAGATCGCGGAGAACTCTATTATGAGATATTGGTCAAACAGTTTATACACCGTTTCAATAGCACAGAGAAAGAACTGCTCGATGAGTTGAATATGGAGCGAAGCGTATTCTATGATCGTAAACGGGAGGCGCTTTTCCTGTTTTCTGTTTGTCTCTTTGGATATACGGTACCGGAGCTCCAAGAAGAAATGGAGGTGCCCCGACTATTTCCCGACTAATTCCCGATAAAAAACCGACCTAATCCCTACTCCCTTCCGACTTTGCTCCTGCTATACTCGGTACAGTGGCAGGTATGCACAAAAATGAATAGGTCAAGTCATTAGAGGCCCCAGACGCTGAAAAGTGTCTGGGGCCTCTTTGCTCCTGCCGCAATATGGCGGCAGGAGATAACCGGAGGCACAGGAATGTGCCTCCGGCCTTTTTCTGCCCGGCATTGGGAGGGCCGGCATGCGCTGGGAGGCGTACATTGCCAAGTACCCCTGATTTCAAGATTTTGATTCACCATCAAAATCTTGAAATTCGGAGGAAAGGCACATGGAATCCATCAAAAAATATACCCTTACTGTTTTTAATACCTGTACCCAAGAATACGAAGAAGTTGCCGTAACAGAGGAAGTCTATCGTGCTTACTACAGAACAGGATGGAACATCAAGGACAATAACCAGAGTTTTTTTGATCATGAAATTCAGATGAGCGGGCTGATAGGCAGCCAAGATGGTGCTTATGAAAACTTCCGAGAGTTTGTGGATACCATAAACACCCCAGAGAATATTGCCCTTGAACAAACGAAGAAAGAGGCCCTGTACCAAGCAATTTCAGCGTTGTCCGCTGAAGAGCAAGCATTGGTACAGGGCATATTTTTCAAAGGCATGACTGAACGGGCATATGCCGAAACAAAGAAGGTGTATCGCAACGCTATTCACGAGCAAAAGGTGAGGGTTATCAAGAAAATAAAAAAATTTATAAAAAATTGGCTTTGAGGGCTGTGCAAAACGAGGACTTCTTCCCCTATACAAGTGAGAAGGAAATTCTTCTCACTTGCTCTTTGAAAATAGAATATCCGGCAACAGGGATACGTCCGTTGATGAGAGGGCCCCCGAGAGGGAGGCCAGAGCGACTCGGGAGGATGCGCCAAGACCACCTGTGCAGATATAAACCTGCATCAAAGACGGCCAAATAAGGTGCTGAGCGGTTCCCATCCGTCCCCAAAGCAGCCTGTGGTGGGCTGTTTCGCATTGTGTCTGGGTTTACCCAGTCCGACCCTCATCAACAATCTAGTAATGATACTCCTGCCCATATTAAAACCACTTTGTGGGGGCAGCTCGGAGAGATCCTCGGAGGGGTGAGATTCCCGTGACGCGCACCAGCGCGGTCCGTCTGCTGCCGCCCGCGGCTCGGGAAGTAGTGTCGAATAGAGCCAACAAAAGCGCTTCATGTTAGAAGCCACGGAGATCGCCCTAAGTTATCCCGCTTATGACTGGGATCAGGGAACCGCATGTTTTTAGCAACGCGGTCTCAATGCAATACCGCTCCTATGCTCATGCAGGATTTGGGCGGTCTCCGTTTTTGTGATATGAAGCTCAATCTGGATGTCGATAAATGATCAGATTTGATAAAAGGAGGAGCATAAAATGAAGCAACAGACTATGTTTGCCGAATATCCTGATGTCGTTGAAGTAAATGACCTACGTAAAATGTTGGGCGGCATTAGCAAAAAACTGGCTTATCGATTGCTCACCGAGCAGGAAATCCGAAGTGTGCGGGTGGGGCGCGCTTATAAGATTCCCAAGGCGTGTGTAATTGAATATCTATTGGGTGAAGAAATGTGCCACATTAACCTGTCTTAATGAAGATAATAAGAGCCTGCTTGCGCCAAAACATGTAGAAAAGTCAAGTGGTTTTTTTACATTTGATGTATGGCTATTCGAACTACTTTATGATATGTTGAGGGTGTCAACAGCAGGCAAATACATGCATGTTATTAAAAGGAGGAAATTATGATAACAGGCTGCCTGCAACAAAAAAATGGTTACTACTATGCACTACTTTACCTTAAGGTAAACGGTAAACGAAAAGTAAAATGGATCGCTACAAAACTTCCAGTTGCCGGAACCAGTGAACGAAAGGCAAGGAAAGCCTTTGATGAAATACGGATGCAATATGAACGAGAGGAAGAAGAACGCCTCCAACGGGAAGCCCAAGAAGAAGCGATGTTCAAAGGTGTTCACCCAGATGCTAGGCAAGAGTTCACAGTGTATATGGAGAAGTGGCTCAAGGGGGTCCGCGCAACGCTTGCCACTGCAACCTATCAAAGTTACACTGATATGTTGAGAGCCCGTATTATTCCCTATTTCCGCCCCCAGAACATTCTGCTTATGGATGTAACTCCACAACATATAGAGGCTTTCTATCAGAAAATTTTGGAAGACAAGTGTACTACAAATACAGTCATCCATTATCATGCAATTATACGGAAAGCCTTGCAAAATGCGGTGCGAAAGGATATCATCCCCAGAAACCCGGCTGACCAAGTGGATCGTCCAAAGAAGAATGTATACCATGGCACCTTCTATAGTGAGGAAGAAATGCTGGAACTCTTTGATGCAGTAGAATCCGATCCTTTAGAGATCTGTGTGAAAATTGCAGCATATTATGGACTACGCCGAAGTGAAGTCCTTGGACTACGGTGGCATGCGATTGATCTGGAGCATAAAACCATATCTATCAGCCACAAAGTTATTGAGGCTGAAGTTGACGGAAAATTTGTGCCCGTAGGAGAAGATGTCTTGAAAACCAAGTCCAGTTTCCGAACATTGCCTTTAATCCCAGCAGTGGAGAAACTCCTTCTAGAAGAAAAAGAGAAACAGGAAATGTATCGCCGACTCTTCAAGAAGTCCTACTGTCGCGATTACCTCGACTACATCTGTGTTGATCAGTGTGGACGACTTCTTAGGCCAAATTATGTTACGGAGCATTTCAGTTGGCTTATTCAAAAGTATGGGTTGAAGAAGATTCGATTCCATGACCTCAGGCACACTTGTGCAAGTCTGCTCCTCAGCAATGGGATTTCAATGAAACAGATCCAGATCTGGCTTGGTCACAGTACATTTTCTACCACAGCTGATATTTACGCTCACCTGGATTTCTCGGCCCAAGAACAATCGGCAGCAGCAATGGGGGCAATGTTCTTACGAGGAGAAAACCCTGCATAAAAAGTAAAGGCTTGTAGTGGATTATCCACTACAAGCCCTTGGCGGAGACGGTGGGATTCGAACCCACGGACCGGCTCATCACCGATCAAACGATTTCGAGTCATTTCCCCCTTGTGATTTTTGGTGGAAATTAAGCGAAGATGGAAGTACACAACGGAAGCCCAAAAGCTGCGGTATACTGCGGATTTTGGCTTCCGTTTTTCGTTTTTATTTGAACCCACAGGGCTTTCCGAGTTCTTCCCATTTTTGCCCCGAATTATGACCGGAGGATAGAACAAGGATAGAACTGGACGCCAGATTGGGGGTATTCACACCCATACCATTTCACGAAAATGCAAATCACCATTTTGATTAGACAACTTGATCTTATTTGAACCCACTTCAAAATCCAACATTTTACACACCAGTGAAGTACCTCACCTACCAATGACAGATGAACAAGAAAGTGAGTGCTGCACATGGATTTGACTAAGTATTACCCCGACATCGTCGCAAAGTATCCCGCCTATGTAACCAAACGGGAACTATGCGAGATCTGCCACATCTGTCCCAAGACTGCCTACAATTTGGAGCAACAAGGTGAGATTCCCTACACCATTGAGCAAAACCACCTGATCCGTAGCCACAAAATCAAGCTGACGGACATTCTTGCCTATCTCTATCGGCGTGAGTGCAGACAGGAAGCAGACGGTCCCTATATCTGTGCTATGAGAACATTCTATGACGAACACCTCTCTCCCTACTCAGACCTGCTTTCCGTAAAGGATATTCAGCAGATCACAGGCTTTTCGTCCTCGGCAATCGTGCGGTGGATCAGCACAGGGATTCTGAAGGCTTTCCAGCCTGGAAAGCAGTACACCGTCCCAAAGGATTTTATGCTGGACTTTCTGATAAGCCCATATTACCGCCGTATCCGCCGAAAGACCCCTCTCCAAAAGGAATTGATGGATACATTTGAGCGTCTGTGGCAGGAAAAAGGAGGCGAGTGATGTGGCACAGGTATCCAAGTATCGCTATTTGCTGAATCAGTACCCAGAAACAGTCCAAAAAGAGCAATTCCGCATTATCTGTCATATCAGCAAACGCACAGCTCGTTATCTGCTGCAATCCGGTCTGGTTCCCTGCGTACAGAGTGGGAAAAAGACCCGGAATTACACCATAAAGATGAAAGACATAGTTCGCTACCTTGAGCGCAGGGAAATCCACCCCGAAAAATACAAACTTCCCCCCGGCTCATATAGCGGGACATACGCAGTCAAGCCCCTGCTTCCCGAATCTGTGACAACGGAGGAACTGCGAAAATACCACATAGAGAGTTTCCGGGACATTCCCGACATTGTTTCCACGAGAGAGGCCGCGGAATTAACAGGCGCCACGGCATCTACGGTCGCAAAATGGATCAGAACGAAAAAGCTAAAAGCTCTTTCACATGGTCCGGCATTTATCATCCCGAAGGTCAATCTGATCGACTTTATGGCCAGTGACGCATACTTGAACAAACGCTTGAAATCACAAAAATTCCACGAAAATATAGGAGGTTTTCTATCATGGAAAGCGGGAAAATAATTGTTGTAGCCAACCAGAAAGGTGGGGTAGCCAAGACCAGCACGGTCCGAAATCTGTCCTATGCGCTGGCCGAGATGGGCAAGAAGGTCTTGGTAGTTGACTTTGACCCCCAGTATAACCTCACCACCAGTTTCGGTGTCCTGCCGACCCAGGCGCCCTATAATACCGGGACTCTTATCACCAATCTGCTTCTGGACGAATCTCTGCCGGATACCAACGAGTTCATCCAGAAAATCGGCTCTGTGGACTTGATTCCTTCCAGCCGATCTCTCACCGTTGCGGAGGCAAATCTGCTGATGACGCCGGACAGCAATGACTACCTGGCCGCTCTGCTGAACCCTCTGCGGCTGTCCTACGATTACATTATCGTGGACACCAACCCCTCTCTTGGCTCGTTGACCATCAACGCTTTAACGGCTGCCGACGAGGTAATCATCCCGATTGACCCGGAACTGTTCGCTCTGACCGGTTTGCAGGCGTTGGTGGACACCATCAAGAAAATCAAGCGGAAATTAAATCCCAGCATTGAGATCGGCGGTATCCTGTTCACCAAATGCAACAAGCGGACGAACCTGTATCGCCGTACATACGGTCAGGTCACAAAGGCGTTTCAATCGCTCCCCATCTTCAACTGTCAGATTCCCTACACGGTCAAGGTTGGGGATGCAAACAGCTACGGAATGAGCGTCATGGAACTGGAGCAGGCAAACCCCGCCTCTCTTGCCTATCTGGAACTTGCAAAGGAGGTGCTGGCAAATGCCTAAAATCAATCCGCGCATCAAGTCCATTGACGATCTTCTGGGCTTGGATGCCGCAGAAGAAAGCCCTATTGAACCTACCCCTTCCGTATCCTTGCCGACCAAGAATACCATTATCACCCTTCCCCCGCAGGCCATTCGTGCTTTCCGAGGCCATCCGTTCCGGCTGTATGAGGGCGACCGGCTCAAGGATCTGGTAGAAAGCATTTCGGAACATGGGGTCCTGAATCCCGCCATCATCCGCAAGATCGAACGGGATGAAGATGGCTTTGAGTATGAAATGCTGGCCGGTCATAACCGGCAGAACGCCGCAGCCATTGCAAACCGTGAACTTCCCTGTATCGTCAAGGAAAATCTTTCCGATGAAGATGCTTGGATTTATGTGATCGAAACCAATGTCCTGCAACGCTCCTTCTCCGAAATGCTGCCCTCTGAAAAAGCGGCGGTGCTGACTCTGCGCTATTCCAAAATGATCTGTCAGGGGCGCCGGAACGATATTGTCGAGGAGTTGAAACGGCTTGAAAACCCTGATGAAATCAGGGAAAACGGGACTTGTGGCATCGAGTGCCACAAGTCGAAAAGCCGTGATGTTGTGGGCGCAGAATATGACCTGAAAGGCCGTGCTGTTGCAAACTATCTCCGCATCAATGAGTTGATTACTCCGCTGAAAAGGCGAATTGATGATGCCGAGTTCCCGATTGTGGTAGCTGTGCAGCTCTCTTATCTGACCAAGCAGGAACAGCAGATGGTTGACGATGTGCTTTCGGAAAGCGAGTACAAGGTCAATGAGGGAAAGGTTGTCCTGCTGCGGGAATATACCGGAAAGCTGACTCCGGAGCGTACCGAACAGATTTTGTCCGGCGAGTTTAACCGGAAACCCAAGAAATCCACGGCTACGGCGTTCAAGGTCAAACCGGCGATTTACAAGAAATACTTTACCGCCAGCATCAGCCAGAAAGAGTTCGACAGCATTGTGGACGAGGCGCTTGCCCTCTACTTTGCTCAGAAAGGACAGGAGTCCGAGCAAGAGGCCGGATAACCGGCCATAATCACCAATACAGGAAGGAGGTCAGATACCGTTGAGAAATGATGAACGCCTGCGGACGATATATGAAGTCATGGCTCCCTATATTGTCCGAAATGAACACAACTGGCGGGATTATCTGGCATTTGCATCGCAGTTCCATAAGCACAGTTTTGACAACATACTTCTTGTGTACGCACAGGACGAGGATGTTTCGATTCTGGCAACACGAAAGCAATGGGCAGCCATAGGCAGAAATTTGATTCCCCGTGCAAAGGGCGTTGCCGTTTGTGTCTACCGGAATGCCAAACTCACTCTTGACTATCTCTTTGATGTAAGCCAAACTACTGGCAAAGAGATTCATCCTACGGACTGGCAGCTTTCCGATGAAATGAAAAAGGCCCTGACCGAGCGCCTGTCGTATGCACACGATTTCCCCAAGCAGGATTTTCCCCAAGCGCTGTATGCGATGGCAAGCGAATCTGTCGCAGAGAATTACAACCACTTTTTGCAGGAACTCAAGCAGGAAACCAAAGGCCATTTGTTCACCGAGATCCCGGCCGGTGGTTTTGAAGCCCAATACATCCAGCTTTTGACCGACAGCATTTCTTATTTCATCGGCAAAAAGTGTCACCTGCCGGATGAAGAAATCCAGTTGAGTGACGGCATGGCGACGGTCAGCCATTTTAATACACTCCCGCTGGTTGCACATCTGGGTACGGCAGTAACCGCCCTTTCCAAAGGTATCCTGTTAGAAGTAGAACGGAACATCAAGATTATCAATCGTGAAAGGATGGCACAACATGAGCAAACCGAATATCAATCTGAAATACAGGGAGCAGGACGGGATGATGCTTCCCGATCTGCAAATCTCCAACAGCAGCGAAGCAGATCAACCCCTGGGCAGGTACGGCCGGATGGCCCTGGAATACCTCAGAGAGAATCACCCGGAGCGATTTACGACTTTGAAAATGGATGGCAGTCTGATGGAGATCATGCACCGGGTACAGGACGAGGCGACCGAGAAGATCGAAGCCCTGACGCAGCAAATGCTCCAGCAGGAGCCGCTTCCGCAGACCGAGGACATCATGGAGCGGACGCGACACCTGAACAGTCTGAAACTGATGGCGGAGGAAACCGTACTCCAGAGCGTAGTCCTGATTCCCCGCTGACCGAAGAACAGCCAAATACAGAAGTGGCGCCGAGCGCCGCACCTGTGGGAGAGCCGTCTGAAAAGGACGGCTCTTTTTCTGTTCCTACGGAACAACCGACACGCCATTTTACCGATGCAGAAGTCCGGCGCAATTATGAGTACATCCTGACCAGCACCAATCTATACCCCCCAGAGCTGCACAGCGCGGTTCGCAGCGTATTGTCAGAACCGCCGCTCAATCCTGACTGGTCAGACAAAGGGCGGCAGATTGCGGCTCTCTTTACTCCCTATGGCGACCGTGAATATCAGGGCGATCTTCTCTATCGTACCCGGTTGCATGGTGAAGATGGCATTTCATTTTTCTTTGATGAAGGCTATACCTACATTCCCTGGAACGGGCTGGCGTTTTTACTGGATGCCATGATCGAGGATGGCGACTATCCCAATCCTGTTGTAGAAGAGCAGCCTGACCCCATCGGGGATTATAACATCCCTGATGAAGTTGATGAAATGGGTGGTCCTCACCGACAAATGACCATTGGAGAAGCGGATTTTGATTATGTTCTGGATGCTGTTGCCTATGAAGCCGGAGAAACCGTAGTGGAACCGGTCAAGCCGCAGGCGATTGTTCAAATGGAAAACGACACACCAGCAGCCGGTGACGAGCCTGCATCCGTTCCTGACGAAAATCCCCCTGTTGTTGTGGAGGCCCCCGAAACGGCTCTCCCCACAGATACAGCGGAGCAGCCTACACCGCCGCCCGTCAAAGGAAACACGACGGCGCACAAGAATTTTCGCCGCTTTCAAGAGTTGTTCCCGGAAATTGTGTCCGGTCAATATGAGTATCTGCGGCTGGAGGCCGGAGAAGCCTACTATCCTCTGGTCATTCACCATAAATACGGTTCCCATTACTGCATGGAGCATTACTATATGCAGAACGGCGACCGGATGTATGACCCTTATATGGATTTCCAAATCGACAAAGAGGCTGGGACACTTCGGGCTTTCAGTTATGAGAACAGCGGCATTGGTGTATATAACGAGGCTGATCCCGACGACCCCGCATACGAGAAAGCAATCAACGGGTTCAACAGTTTCTTTGCCACCTGGCTGAACAATATCCGCAGCCAAGGCTATGAGCCGGTGCGGGCCTCTATGATGGTCAATGATGAAGAAGTCGATGTGGATTTGCGCCCGGCTGTCGAAGCTGTTCCGGTCGTGGAAGAAGAACAGCCGGAGCAGCTCTCCCTTCTGTCCTTGGAAAAGAGTACGGAAGATCTGCTTGTTGAGCGTGTCATGCAAAGAGGTCCCCTTACCGCAGGGAAAAAAGAACAAATCTACGAATTTGCTCAGACCCACCCCACCGGATCAGAATTTACTACTTTCCTAAAAAAGCTATATGGATATGAAGGGTTCTCCGGTGATGAAATGGGCGTGAAATACGCCATGTTCAATAGTGAAGGTGTCACTATCGAATGGCAGGATGAGCAGGGCGAAACACAGGAAACAAAGCTGTCCTGGGCGCGGGCTGCCGGTGTCGTGCAACGCCTGGTGGATGAAGGCCGCTATCTGGAAACCCCTGTTGTCAGTCTGCCGGAGCCGGAAACCGATGAGCCGCTTGAGGGAGAAACAGAACCGTATGATTACAGTTTTGAATATGGCCTTTTAGGGCGCCTTAAAGCGGACTGCGAGTATTTTCTAAGTGAAGGCCATCAGCACGAAAAGCATTTGTGGGCGGGTAGCATCCATGCACAGATAGCTAAAATGCGAGAGCTGTATGATCTGCTCCCGGAAAAGCCGGAAGGGATAACCAAAGAAATAATTGACGATTATGAAACCCGTATGGCTCCCTGGGAACACGATGAAGCAGAGGAAACACAGATTTTAGATGAAGCCCTGGACGCCCATCATGGGCAGATTGATATGCTGATGCAGGCGGTCCGAGGTGAGCTGACGGTTGGAACCATCCGGTACAGCATTTTTGAGGGGCGGCCCCATATCAGCATGATTGAAGTCTTGGAGGACTACCGCCGCCAAGGTATCGCAACCCAGATGCTCCGCTATCTGCAAGGGCAATATCCCAATGAGGAAATTGTATGGGGGTATTTGACCGAGGATGGCTCGGCCCTGTACCAAGCCGTGGTGGATGAACAGCCCAATCCCGACTATCTCCGGGTACAAAATGACCTTGAAGATATTACGCGGGAATTTGACGCTTATGTGCGGCGCCTGGACGGTGGGGCTATTCTCTCCCCCCAAGAAGCTGCCGACATGGACGATCTGGAGGACACGCAATACCGGCTGGAAAAAGAGCTGGAAGAACTGCGCCCCATTCGCGCCTTTGTACGAATGGGCGATGGTACAGCAGCAGAGGCGCCCGCTGTTATGGATGAAGCCACCCCCACTGATCTGGCGCCCCTTCGTGAGCCACCTGCGGCGCCGCAGGTCGCCACACACAACTTCCGTTTTTCTGAGGACTATGACCTGTATCCAAGTGGAGCAAAAACCAAATATAAAAACAATGTCATGGCAATCAAGCTGCTCAAGCAGATTGAGCTGGAAAAGCGGACAGCGACACCGGAAGAACAAATCATCCTTGCCCGTTATGTCGGATGGGGCGGGCTTGCCAATGCTTTCTCCAGTACGGCCTCTGGTTGGGAGAATGAATATCAGGAATTGAAGTCCCTGCTGACTGATGTGGAATACAAGGCGGCCATGAACTCCACCATCACAGCCTACTACACCGAGCCTGACCTGATCCGGCACATTTACCGCGCCCTGGAACGCTTTGGCTTCGAGGGCGGCCCTGACCGAAAAATCCTGGACCCCGGTATGGGAACCGGCAACTTCTATTCTGTGCTGCCGGAGCAGTTTCAAGGGAGCAAGCTGTTTGGCGTAGAGTTGGATTCCATCACCGGCAGAATCGCAAAGCAGCTTTATCCTGATGCGGATATTTCCATCATGGGATATGAAGCCACCAAATTTGAGGACAACAGCTTTGATGTGATTCTGGGCAATATCCCGTTCAACTCCGTTAAAATCTATGACCGGCGCTACAATGACCTGAACCCGTACATCCATGACTATTTCTTCATCAAGTCCCTGGACCTTGCGAAACCGGGCGGCATCATTGCCTTTATCACCAGCAAAGGAATTATGGATCGCAAGGACGAGAGCCTTCGGGAATATATCGCACGGCGGGCAGAGTTCATCGGCGCCATTCGCCTACCCAACACAGCGTTCAAGGCTTTGGCGGGAACCGATGTAACAGCGGATGTTGTTTTCTTGAAAAAAAGAGTGCAGCCCATAGAACTTGATCGCGCGAATCTTCCGTCCTGGATTGAAACTGACCTGGACCGCAGTAAATGGATCGCCTATAACCGCTATTTCAAAGATAATCCCGAAATGCTCATGGGCGAGATGGTGAGCAGCCGGAATATGTACGGCAACGAAGATGGGACGGCCTGTGTTGCCCCGGAAGATTTTGACCTGAACCAGCATCTTACCCAAGCGGTTGACTCCCTGTACGCCCGTTTCACAGCAGAGCCAGATGAAGAAATTGAGGCAGACGAACCGGAAGAAAGCAATACAGAGTATGAGGACGCTCCGGCCGGAACCAAAAACTTCACCTATGTTGTGCGGAATGGCGAGATCTTCTTCTGTGAAAAAGATAAGCTGATCCCGCAGCCTTACACCGGCATGAAGGCCGAAAGAATCAAGGGATTGTGCGAAATCCGTACTGCGCTGCTGGAGGTTATCAACATCCAGTCCCATGAGTATGACCCGGTTGATCTCCAGAAAGTACAGGACACACTCAATCAGGTATATGACCGCTTCGTTGCAAAGTATGGAGCCATCAACAGCAAAGGAAACATCCTCGCTTTTTCTGATGATGACCAATTCCCCTTGCTGCGCTCTATCGAGGATGAGCGGAAAGACAAGACCGGTTGGGATAAATCAGCGATCTTCACCAAAGCCACCATCCGTCCTTTCCGTCAGGTCAACCATGCAGACACCGCCGAGGACGCCCTTCAAATCTGCCTGAATCACAAGCTGCGGGTGGATCTGCCCTATATGTCCTTCCTGACAGGAAAAGCCCCACAGGAGTTGGTGCAAGAGCTGGATACTCGCATCTATCTCAATCCCCAGAAATACTACGGTAATCCGCTGGAAGGATGGGAACTTGCAGAAGAATATCTCAGTGGTCATGTGCGGGATAAACTGCTCTACGCACGTCAGAAGGCAGCAGAAGAACCGGAACTCTTTGCCCGGAATGTAGAGGCTTTGGAGGAAGTACAGCCGGAGCCGCTGACTCCTGCTGACATCGAAGTGAATATGGGTGCCATCTGGGTTCCCATTGAGTATTACCGCCAATTCATGTATGAAACCTTCCAGACCAGCGGATATGAAAAGGTCATCGAGGGCGGCGACAACCGGCACCGCATTGACATTGAGTATTTCTCCTATACCACGACCTGGCGTGTCACCAATAAAAATGCGGAACCGGATTCCGTAATGGTCAACCAGACTTTCGGAACCAAGCGGAAAAATGCTTATGAGATTTTTGAGGATTGCCTTAATATGCAGTCCACTACTGTCCGTGACCGGCAGGAATACATCAACGAAAAGGGCAACAAGTCGGTTAAATATGTAGTCAACGCACAGGAAACCATGATTGCCCGTGCCAAGCAGCAACAGATTCAGGAAGCATTTGCGTCCTGGGTTTGGAAAGAACCGGAGCGCCGAGATAGGCTTCTGCGTATCTACAATGAAACCTTCAACACAGTTCGCCCCCGTGAGTTTGATGGGAGCCATCTCGTATTTCCCGGCATGAACACGGAGATGAAACTGCGGAAGCACCAGCTTGATTTTGCTGCCCGTGTCATCTATACCGGGACGGGGCTTGCCGCACATGAGGTAGGCGCCGGAAAGACTGCTGCTTTAATTGCCGCCGGGATGTACCTCAAGAACCTGGGAGCGATCCACAAGGCGGTGTTTGTGGTTCCCAATCCCCTGGTGGGCCAGTGGGCAACAGAGTTCTACCGCTTTTTCCCCAATGCGAACCTTTTGGTATCCACCGCAGAGGATTTTACTCCCAAAAACCGCAACCGCTACATTTCTAAAATCGCCACCGGAGAATATGACGCAGTGATTCTGGCGCACAGCCAATTTGAGAAAATTCCAATCTCCACAGAGCGGCAGATTGCTATGCTGGAACGGCAGATCAACGATATTGAAAATGCAATCCATGAAATCAAGAGCGAAAACGGCGAGAATTGGTCTGTCAAGCAGATGGTCATTTTCCGCAAAAATCTGGATGAGCGGCTGAAAAAGCTGTCTGCCGAGGAAAAGAAAGACGATCTGCTGACCTTTGAGCAGCTCGGCGTAGATATGATGATGGTGGACGAGGCGCACTTTTTCAAAAACTGCTTTGTCTTTACGAAGCTGCGGAATGTGGCTGGTATTACAACCTCAAGCAGTCAACGCGCTTTTGATATGCTGCTCAAATGCCAGTATTTACAGGAAACGAATCAGGGGCGCGGCGTAGTATTTGCGACCGGAACGCCAATCAGTAACTCGATTTCCGAACTGTTCGTCATGCAGCGGTATTTGCAGCCGCAGGAGTTGGAACGCTTCGGCTGGTCCTACTTCGATACCTGGATCGCCCATTTTGCAAAGAAAGCCTCTGTGCTGGAATTGAAGCCGGAGGGCGGCGGCTATCGGATGCGTGATCGCTTCGTCCGTTTCTACAATCTCCCTGAACTGATGGCTGTCTTTCGTGAGGTCGCTGACATCAAAACAGCGGATATGTTGGATATTCCCGGACTCCCGGCTGTTCGCACTGGTAAAGCGGAGATTGTTTCGGTGGAAGCCACACCCGCACAGCAGGCGATCATGGCCGATTTTATTCTGCGGGCGGAAGCAATCCGAACCGGCCGAGTGAAGCCGGAAGAAGATAATATGCTGAAGCTGACCGGTGAGGCCCGCCTGATGGCGATTGACCCGCGCCTGATTCGACCGGATGCGGATGGTACAGGAAGTAAGTTGAGTGTCTGCATTGAGGATGTTTATCAGGTTTGGAAGGACACCGCCGCCTCTGCTTCCACGCAGCTTGTCTTTTGTGATGTTGGCACTCCCAAAGCCGGGAAATTCAATGTATATGATGAAATAAGAAATGTGCTGCTGGCAAAGGGTGTGCCGGAATCGGAGATAGCCTTTGTTCACGACGCCACTTCTGAAGCACAGCGGCAGGAACTGTTCGAGCGTACCCGCCAAGGAAAAGTCCGTATCTTAATCGGCAGCACCAGCAAGCTGGGAACCGGCGTGAATGTTCAGAATAAGGTAATCTCCATTGACCATCTGGACTGTCCGTGGAAGCCCTCTGACATTACACAGCGAAATGGACGTGGGGTACGGCAGGGCAACGAAAACCCTGAAATTATGATAAAGCAATTCGTAGCCAAAGGAACATTTGATGCGTATCTCTGGCAGATTCAGGAGCAGAAATTGCGCTATATCACGCAGATTCTCACCGGAAAACACATTGCCCGCTCTTGTGAGGATGTGGATGAAACCGTCCTGTCTGCCGCACAGTTCAAGGCGGCCGCTACCGACAATCCGATGGTCGCACAGAAGATGGAATTGGAAAACCGGGTCACGGAATTGAAAATTCTGCGTGGTGCGTGGAGCAATGAACAGCTTGCTTTGGAACACAAGGTTAACTTGACATATCCATCCCGCATCCGGGAATATGAGCAGAAAATTGAGCGAGTCACGCAGGACATTTCTCTGTTGGGTCAGACCGAAGGCAAGGATTTCTCCATCGTGCTGGATGGAAAGCATTATACGGAGCGACCGGCAGCGGGCGAAGCATTTGCCCTTCTTTATCGGATGATAAGTGAAGGCCGTGGAAAAGATGAATATGAGTTTGAAATTGGTTCGTATCGTGGCTTTTCTCTTTTCGTGAACTTCAATCCGTTTGAAAGGGATATTATTCTGCGGGGCGCTTTGCTGTATGGGACGGATATAGGCAATTCCGGTCAGGGAACGATTACCCGTATCGAGAATCTTGCTGAACGGATTCCCAATTATCTTGAAGATGCACGGCGCGAATTGAAAGAAACACAAAAACAACTGGCGGTTGCCCAACAGCAGGTTGGACAGCCGTTTCTTTATGAGGAAGAATTGTCGGAAAAGGTTGCCCAACTCACGGAAATCAACACTAAGTTGGAGTTTGAATCATTACAGGAAAGCGAGGTGATTTTGGATGAAAACGGACAACGATCTGATGGCGAGGAAGATTGGGATTCTGAAAGAGTTCCTGCCTGCGCTTCTGCCGAAGTATAAGATCATGCTGCTGGAGGCATTCAGCCCCCACGATCTTCTCACGGCGTATATCAAAAACACTCTGGCGGGCTATCCCCGTCTGGAAGATCAGAACTTGGACGACCTGACGCTGGAACTGCTGTACCCCACCGACGAGGCGGCAGAACACTGTATCAAAGAGTTCCTTGCTCTGCGCCTGGACGATGACAACGAGCATGAGCTGGAGCAGTGATGTGAGGTGGTGATATATGGGCGAGAAACATTCGGCTGTCGGCTATCTCTTTCGAGAAGGTGCTTTTTTGCCAGCCCAAGAAACAAAGCCGGTCCGCAATGAGTTTGGCCTGGACCTGTTTCAGCATAGAGGCTCCGTTTATGAAGGAAAAACCGGACTGCAATTCTGTTCTCTCAAGCAGGCGGAGGACTTGGCCGGTTTCGTTGAGAAGCATGGCGGTATTGAAAAAGTCCAAAAGCTGATTGCAGACAGTTTGGAGCGCACCGGTCTTTCTCCCCGCTATACCCGACCGGATGAAAAGAAAAAGGACATCTTTCCGCCCAAGGAAAAAGACGAGAACCGGGTCTTTGCCAAAGACCTGATGGGCAACAAGCACTACTACTACCGCTTCTACAACGAAAACGGCATTGAACTCTACACAATGGAGAAGAAACGGGAGTTCTTCCAAACGGTTTATATTCCATGTGACGGGTTTATGGTGGGCATTGACCAGCGGCACCGGCTTGAGGAAGTCCTGAAATGGCTACCCACGCTGGAGCATGGCATCCGGGGTGAGATCGAGAGGGTTTTCAATCAGAGTATGGAAGCCCCGGACCGGTGGGCTGATCTGGGATTTGCCAATCTGCTTGGACGGTATGAGGAAGCAAAAGCCCACAATGCCCCCATTGCTGCGGAACGGCAGCGGCAAGCTGATGAAAGGCGGGCGCAGCAAGACGCCCGTGAACAGCAGTTGGCACAAGAACGACAGGCCCGTTACGATTCCGCCATCCGTGAGGCCGAAGGAAATATTATGGCGGGAAAGGAGGTGATAAACCGGGAGATCAACGGCAAATCTCTCATTATGCAGCTCTTTCGTGAGCATGAAATTCCTGTTCCTCTCAAAACACAGGGCTGGATCATCAATTCGCTTCACAGTATCCGGTACGACCCCCAAATTGGAGAATGGAACTACCGCTATTTCAAAGGCAGCCGGAACAGCACCAAAATGTTTGACCTGCTTTCCAAACTGTCCGCTGCGATTCAGACCCGACAGCAGTTTGAAGAACATGGGGCGTCCCCGCCGGACAGCCCTGTATTGGACTGTGAGGAAGAACAGGATATGGAACTGTAAATCTGGTTTTTGAAAGGAGCCAATATGAAAAAAGCAATTTTGAGCGTATCCGCTGCCGCCGCCTTGATTGGCGGCGTTTTCTATTTTGGCTGGTATCGCAACCGCCACGGCGCCAACTAAGCAAATCGACCTGTCTGGAGGGAGGTGAAGCGATATGCCGATGACAGCGACAATGGCGCCCTACACCCTTTTCATTCTGGATGATGATACCCCTCTGAACCCTCGTGAGGATCACGACTGCCTGGGGAAAATGGTCTGCTGGCATAGCAGATACAGCCTGGGCGAGAAGCACGATTATGATGAGCCAAGCGATTTCCTGCGGAGCCTGCTGTTTTCTGAATACTCCAGCGGCCATGACCGGAACAATCCGGTTTTTGCATTTCTCAAATCTGGCAAGGCCAAAGATGCCCGATTGGAATATAATCGCTCCACGCGGGAGTGGGAATTGCGGGAGAATCAGCACTGGAGTTCAGACAGCGATTGGTATGTGTCCTCCAGCTATGCGGCCTCGTTGAAAGATGAAGTCCCGGACTGGTTTTTGGATGATTGCCTTTCTGCCCTCACCACCGGCGAACTGTTTTCGCTGGTAGAACAAATGGATGGCATGGTGATTCTTCCGCTTTACCTGTACGATCACAGCGGGATCACCATGAACACCTGCGGCTTTTCTTGCCCGTGGGATTCCGGTCAGGTTGGCTGGATCTATGCAGATAAAGCGATGATCGAGCAGGAACACGGGAAAATCACCCCTGAAATATTGGAGAAGGTTCGTCAAACCCTGGAAGCCGAAGTCAAGGAGTACGATTACTACCTGACCAACCAGTGCTATGGATTCCAGCTTTTCAAGGAAGATGTGGAGGTGGATAGCTGCTGGGGATTCCTGGGGGAAATCCGGGATGTTCAGGATGCTGTAAAGGAGCATCTGCCGGAGGACTGCAATCCGGCAATCGTTGAATCGCTCCAATTTCAGTATGAGGAACTGGACATCGACGAGTATTTGGAGCGATTGCAGGAAGAAACGGAGGGATTAGACTGTGAGCCTGGATAACACAGTGAATGTTTTCATCCTATATGGCTGCACCTTGAGCAAGGAGCGAAGTTCCATGCGAATCGTGGCCGCCACTACGGATGAAGAAATGCTGCATACCATCATCGGCGCTCAAATCCTCGGCGGCACAATGGACTACCGGGGCTTCAGCAATATGAAGGGCTTTGAACAGTTCCGGGCGGCCTGCCGTGCCGGTGATGTTCAGTATAGCAATCTGGACTATGGCTTTGTGGAGCAGACGGAAAATCTGATGCTCCCGGACTGTGCAAAGGAGCCGCAGTTTGAGAAAGCATATCGGCTGCTGAACCTGTCCGACCATGAGTTCAATGCCATCCGCAATGGTTCTCTGGAGAGTCTGGGCGAAGATCGTACCCGTTTGATTCTGGATAAGGCGCTGTCATGGGCGGCACAGAACTATGCCGGATGGGACTTATACCGCCATTTGAGAGATGAACTCGGCATGAGCAACGAGGAAATCGGAAAAGCCGGATTTGACCTGGATGAGTTCTATGAGGACGAAGCGGCGGACTCTGCGGAGTATGAAGTGGAGGCTGACTATGGCGAAGAACTTTAATTCTTCTGCTCTGCCGGAACATTGCTATGCAGTTCTTCCCGGTTCTGGGCAGCTCATAGAGGTCAGGCACGGCGAAAAGGGCTACTATCCCTGTGCCTACTCCACCGGCGACCGTGAGTATAACAAGGTTCTGGCAAATTACTTCAATGCCCATGAGGGCATTTCAAAGGCACAGGCGGCAGCTATGTTGGCCGGTTCCATGTTTGACTGGAATGTTCCTGCTGCCGATCCTGCCTGTTACGATGCAGAGGGCATCCCGATCCAACCGGGAGAAAAGAAAGCGCCCACCAGATCGCCGGAATATCAGTACGAGCAGGCAAAGCTCATCCGGCAGAACTACCAGCCTGGAACCAAGGTTGTTCTGGATGAAAAGATGGAAGATCCCTACCGTGAAATGCCTGCGGGACTGACCGGCATCGTAGATTCCGTTGACGATCTGGGGCAAATTCATTGCCATTGGGAGAATGGTTCTTCGCTGGCGCTTATTCCGGGCGTTGACCATTTTCATCAGGATATGACTCAGGAGCCTGTGATTGAGAGCAGCGAAGAACAGGAGCCTGATTTGGAATTGTGAGGTGATGTGATATGAGCAGAAGCGCCGCTGCGTATCAGAAATTTACCGAGGATGAGATTCGGAAAGCAAACAGCGTGGATATTCTGTCCCTGGCCCGTGGCTATGGATATGAGCCAGAAAAGGCAGGCCGCAAAGCTGTCCACATGAAGCACAGCGGCGGGCTTTACATCTTCCCCGAAAACAATCGCTTTTTCCAATGGACGGGTCCTGATGATGGAGTCAAAGGCGGCGCCATTGATTTTGTCATGCGGGAAGAAAACCTGTCCTTCCCCGAAGCGGTGGGCAAGCTGATCGGCAAGGAGTTCTCTCCATCCGTAAAGCAGGTGGTTCCCTATAAGAAAAAAGAACGGGAGCCGCTGGTGCTGCCCGAAAAGGCAGACAACATGAAGCGGGCCTATTGGTATCTGGTTTCTGTCCGAGGTATCAGCCCTAAAATCGTAAGCCACTTTATGAATCGGAAGATGATTTATCAGGAAAAGAAGTATGGCAACTGCGTGTTTGTAGGCTACGATGCGGAAGGAACCGCCCGGTACTGCTCCATGCGGGCGGCCAGAGATAACAGCTCCTTCAAAATGGATGCGACCGGCTCTGATAAAAGCTACCCCTTCTTCCACGAGGGCAAAACCGATCTGCTGATTGTCACCGAGGCGCCCATCGACCTGATGAGCCATGCTTCTATTGCCGCTGACTTTTATGGGCGTGACTGGATGCAAGATCACCGTATCTCTACCGGTTGCCTTTGGAATGGAGCCATTGACCGTTATCTGGAAGGCCATCCGCAGATCAAGCGGCTGGTGTTTGCAGTGGACAATGACTATCTTGCCCGTGACAAGAATGGGCAACTGCGAAATTGGGGGCAGCTTACAGCGGCAAAATGGATGAAGGCATACACCGAAAAGGGATATGCCTGCGCGGTTCATGTGCCGCATTTGAATGACTTTAACACCGACCTGGTGGAAATGCGGAAGGGGCGTTCTGTGGAGGATTTAGACAGTCAGCGTATGGCGGAGCTGGAAACTGTATTTGAACAGAGCGCCGAGGAAGAACCGGAACAAGGTATGGAGGTGTAAAATTGGCAAAAATCAAAACCTTTGAATTGGATCGCTGGAGTGAGCCGGATGAAAAGCGGCGTGTCCGGCACATCGGCATGGCCAACGCAAAAGAAACCTTTGACAGACTGCAAACGCACCTGGAACTGAAAGGTCTGCTCCCGGATGAGTATTTCCTGTTCTCTGATGAACTGACGGGCGAGCTGCCTGAATTTGACCAGGCGCTCTGTATTCCCAATTTTGGGGCCAGCGAAGGTATCTATCTGGACATTTCCCTGGCCTGCCGCGACAAAGATGGCAAGCGCTATTTTCAAAACTTTGCTACCGGCAAGACATTGGGAGAAACTGCGGACGACTATTACAGGATGTTCCGCATTGCTGCCGAATGTTCCCTGATGCTCAATGGTCGTGGAAATACCTATGAACAGAAAAAAGTGGACATCGTTCTGACCGAACAAGAGGCGGAAGCTGTGGGGACTGTGGTGGATATGGAACTCTGCGGCCACCATCCGCCGGAGGCCGAGGCAATTTTGAACTCTGCGCTGGAGAAGATCGACCGGATCGCCTTTGCAAAAGTCCAGACCATCACCTGTCACGGGAAAGACGATTACTCTCTCTGGTCTGCGGAGATTCCTAAAGATATGCTGCACTCCATTCTGCACGAAGCCTGCGAACGGGTTGGAACCCTGGATGAACTGATGGACGCAATGAACCCGAAGGACGGGTATGAAATGCGGCTGTTCATTCAGACACCGGGACGGCAGTTTGCGTTCTACCGTATCCCTGAACGGCTCTCCAATCTGGAGGACTACGCCAATGAGGGCTGCTCTGTCCGAGGAACAAAGGACGAAATCATGGCGGAGATTTTTACCGAGTGGGCGCCCGCCCAAGAAGATCTGGAAGATGACTTTGAACTGTGACAGCCCGCACTTTTCTTTTCATCTGTACCTGCCCGCCCCCCTGCGGGGGCGCCCCGCAACCGGAATCCGCAGGCCACGCCCTGCGGTTCTCGGTTAAGGCAGGAATAGCCGTCATACCTGACGGCGGGCTGACAGCTTGAAAGCAGTGCTTTCAACAGGTTTTTGAGGATTTCAAAGGGTATGATTTTTTGATTCTGGTGTGATTTTTGTCATACTTCAAACTGAAAGTCATATTCTCTCCGTTCTTCTCGGTTCTTGTCGTTTCTAACCACTTATGTTGACAAGAATGATTAGAAGCGTTAGAATATGAGTAGAATGATTTCAAGGAGTCCTGCAAATAAAAGTCAAGCCCTAAAAGGGAAAAGTCCCGCAAATTTTGCGAGACTGAAAAAAGACACAACAAACCAGACCGGAGAGAAAGCATCTCGCCGACCAGTATAAATTTCAGATGTTAAAGGTTACGTTTGCTCGGCGGTTTGCGCATCGAATGCCTCCAGGCAATCTTTCACACGTGCGTAGTAGATGCGTAGAAACTTGTTCTGAGCGGCGGTCATGTAGACAAAATAGGGCTTGCCCTCCGCGCGTTTCTTATCGAGGAACTGGTATACCGGCTCATCTGCCGGGGACTTTTTCAGGTAGGTGCAGACAATTTGGTAGAGCGTTTTGCGCAGATGAGAGGGACCACGCTTCGTGGTGGGAACGCTCTTAGCGCTGTGTTTGCCGGACTCATCCACACCGGGATCAACGCCCGCAAACCCCACGATGGAGCTGCGGCGCGGAAAACGGCGCACATCGCCAATTTCGGCCATGAGCTGCGCGGCAGTTGTCTCTCCAACACCGTACATGGCACACACAGTTTCGTACTCCGGGAGTTGGGCCGCAAGCCGCGTCATCTCTGCACGCAGAGTGGCTAGGGTGATCTTGCCCGCCAGAAGCTGCTGCGCGGCCGTGACGATGAGCAGTTTTGTATTTTCGTTTTTCGGCAACGTCGTAAAATGGCTACAACCGGCAGCATAAATGTCCAGCGCCTTCTCTGCGCTGAAGTGATAGCCCTTGCGTTTGCACCACTTCTGGTAACGCTCGGTGAATGCCTTTTCGCTGACACGGCAGATGCAGTCGCAGTGCCAGAAGGTCATGACAAAATCCATCCATTTCTGGTGGCCGTCGGTACGCTCCGGACTGGAGAACAGCACGTTTACTCCCGGAAAGGTCTTGTCAGTCAGCGAAATGAGATTGTTTTGCAGCGACACCACCGTTTTCATGTAGAGGTTGTACTGGCGGCTGCACAGCTTCAGCTGTTGTCTAATCGTATCCATGGGAGTATACTCCCGCAGATTCGCCCAGTTGTCAAGGCCATACTTGGCAATCTTCATGGCGTCAGCCTTATCGGTCTTGACCTTGCGGATGGAGCCACTGCCGCTCTGCTTGATGAGCAGCGGATTCAGGACACAGACATAGATCCCGTACTCATGCAGTGCTGCCGCTACGGGTTCGTGATAACGACCTGTAGCTTCCATGATAACGCGGGTATCTTCCCCTAATGCGATGATGGTGTAAGCCATCTGCTCCAGCCCGACTTCGGTATGGAGAAATTCCTGTGGCAGAAATGCTACTTCACCCATTGGCCGCAGGGCAGCCACCATGCTTTTCCCTTTGGAAATGTCAATCCCTACTGCGTTCATTTTGCTCCTCCTTCTGATTGGATATGGCTTTCCGCCGTTTACTCATTGCCTGTTCAATCTCCTGGGTGACACGAACGCACCGAAAACCGGTGGCACAACCTGCGCAAATCGAATGCTGCGAATGAGAGAGGCGGCTGGCGGACTCCTTGACGGGCGTGTTAGCCCAAGGTGATTACTGCCAGACCATTTACTCCCTCATTCTAACAGCTTCGGCTTTGAGATGGAAAAAGACGCGGCTGGCTGCCGCGCCTTTAACCGTAACTATATTGTAGGAGATGATAATATGACTTTTCAGGAAAGTGAAACCCTTGAATTGAAAGAAATTGTTGTGGAGGATATAAAGAAGGAAATCATAGCCTTTGCGAACAGTGCGGGCGGAACGCTGTATGTAGGAGTTGCTGATAATGGTAGAGTTGTGGGCGTTGATAATCCTGATACAGTAACACAGCAGATTTCCAACATGGTGCGTGACAGCATCAAGCCGGATGTCACAATGTTTATCCGCTATGACACAAAGGTTGTGGATAGGAAACAAATTGTTGCCGTTGAGATTCAGCGCGGCACCGAGCGGCCGTACTATCTGGCGAAAAAGGGACTGCGGCCGGAGGGTGTATATGTGCGGCAAGGGACTTCATCTGTCCCTGCAACGACCACGGCAATCCGCCGGATGATAAAAGATACAGATGGTGACAGTTTTGAAGCCATGCGATCTCTGGAACAGAATTTGACCTTTCAGGCGACAACAAAGGAGTTTGAAGCGCGGAACATTGCATTTGAGGCGCCCCAGATGAAAACTCTTGGGATTCTCAACACAGATGGCATCTATACCAATTTAGGACTGCTCTTATCGGAGCAATGTACCCATACCGTGAAAGCGGCTGTGTTTGAGGGAACCGACCAAAGTATCTTCCGGGATCGTCAAGAGTTTACCGGTTCTCTCCTTCAGCAGATGAACGAGGTCTACGAGTATATCGACCGTCGAAATCAGGTGCGCTCCACCTTTGATAAGCTGCGAAGGATTGACACACGGGATTATCCAGAAGTTGCAATTCGTGAAGCTCTGCTCAATTCTCTGGTACATCGGGACTATTCTTTCAGCGCAAGTACACTTATCAGTGTGTATGATGACCGAATTGAGTTTACTTCGATTGGTGGCCTGCCTGCGGGGGTTTCGTTGAACGATATTATGATTGGGCTGTCAGTCTGCCGTAATCCCAAATTGGCGAATGTGTTCTACCGTCTGGAACTGATTGAAGCATATGGAACTGGCATGAAAAAAATCATGGGTGCTTATGAAAACAGCAATAAAAAGCCAGTCATTGAAGCAACAGACAATGCGTTTAAGATTGTATTGCCCAATTTGAACGAGGGCAACAGTTCTTCGACCGTGGCAGGTGCGGACAACGAAGTGGAACAACCGGTATTGGATTTTATTAGGGAAAATGGTTCTATCACTCGCAAAGAAGTGGAAACCACTATGGACATGAATCAAACTGCCGCTGGGCGGCTGTTAAGCAAAATGATTCAAAAGAATCTGATTGTGCAGACAGGTCAAGGAAAAAACACCAAGTATAAATTGCCGTAATCAACGAGAAGGGCGCCGGATCATCCGGCGCCTTTTCTGTTTGAAAGGAGGATTGATTTGAAGGAATCGCCCATTAAAACAGAGCGCAAGACGCTCCATCTGCCGGAAGATACAGTTCGGGCGCTCAATAAACTGGCAGCCAAGAATGGGACGGACTTTTCCAAAGAAGTGCGCAGGGCGATTGACGAATATCTGGATTTGGAAACCACCGCCGAAAATATTGACATGATAAACGGGGTCATCCGGCAGGAACTCAGCGGGCAGCTCAAAGCCCTGGGAAACCGGTTGGCCGGACTGATAAATCGCCTGACGATCATATCGGCTGCGGGCTATTATGCCAACATTGCCATTATCGCAGACCTTATTGACCAAGATCGCTATTCGTCTTTTGAAAAAATTGAGTCGGCGGCCCGAAAGCGAGCATTGGCATTTGCCAATCAAAAAAACGCGGATGCGCTGCGTACTTTCATGGATGACGAGGAAATGCAGAAAGCCATCCATGCCGTACAAGGAGGTTCCCGTGTCGATTCTGATTTATAAGCAGCGCCACCGGCACCCCAACTATAAGAAAACTCCAAAAGGCAACTATGCACATATCGGTTACATTGCAACTCGTCCCGGTGCCGTGAAGAATAAGGGGATGCGCCACGGACTGTTTGGCAAGCTGGAGCCGGGGGCGGTCAAAGAGTTTGACACTTGGCAGGAAGCCGCCCGCCTGGTTCGGGAGCTTTCCTATCGTCGGGTCAATATGTATCGTGGTATTATCTCTTTTTCACCTGAAACGGCCGCCGAATTGGGGCTGTCCGATCACAAAGCGTGGGAGGACTATATCGACCGCCACATTTTGACCCTGGCAAAGTTCAATGGAATCCGGGTGCAGGACTTGCAATGGGTGGCTGCCCACCATAACGAAAAAGGTCATCCCCACATCCATGTGGTGTTCTGGAATAAACATCAGCGAACAATGGTCCCTTTTGTCCATCCAAGCATCCCGGATAAAATCCGAAAACAACTCATTCGAGATACCTTTGCCGAGCGTATCAAAGAGTATTGCGAGGCCAAACAGCGGGCAAAGGAACACCTGTCGGCCATCACAGACGAAATGATTGACGAGTTTGAGAAGTACATGGAGCATCTTCACCCGCAGGAATATCGTTGCCTGCGTGAAGCGTTTGGGCGTATCACGGATGATGAGCTGGGGACTTCCCCCTTGGATAGCGTTGTTGGTGCAATGAAGATTGCCCCCTTTATCTCACGCCTGTTCGCGCTGAAGGAGAAAATGCCGAAAAAGGGGCGACTGTATTACAAATTGCTTCCAGAGGATGTGAAGGCCGAATTAGATGCCTTTGTTGCCTTCTTGAAGGAAAACAACGAGTACATCCGCAATTTGGTACAGGACTATGCAGAGAGCAAGACCCGTCTTGCCATGCTCTATGACACCGACCCGGCGCACATCAAAGAACAGCAGGAAAAGGCTGTGGCGGAGGCCGATAAGCTGATTGCCAATAAAATTCTCGACGTGATCCGCACCATGCTGTGCAAAGACCGTGAGGTCCAGTCTTTTGAATATACAGAGGCCCGCAAAGCCTACTTCACCGAACAGATGATTTGCGAAATTTTAATGGCGCTGGAGCAGACTGCTATGAGTTTTGACATGGAGTATGACGACCGGCAAAAGGCCATGAGTACCGATCTGTCAAAGGCAGCCCGAAAAGAGTGGTATCTGCGACATAAGGACAAGGGATTGGAACCATAGTAATCCGCAACTAAAGACAATTTTAAGTAGTTTTGCGGTTTGTAACCGCAAAACTGATGAGGGCTTATCGGAAAAAGTCCCTTGAAAAAGTTGTGACTTTGGAAGAAAAGTCCCTTGAAAAAATTGATATTGCCATACAGAAAGCAGTCCTGCGGGGCTGCTTTTTCTATTTTCAGATGATTATGAAAAACAAAAAAGTGACCGGCCACCCGGTTCCAGAAAGGAGAAAGGATGAGAACAGCGAACACTTCCTATAAGCAAAATGGTGTGCCGGTGTCGATTCCGAGCGGTTCGTATGGCATTGCTCATTTGACGGTTCACCAATATGAATACCCCAAAGGACACCCCTGCCATAACTGCCCTTATACCCTGCGCACCTCTGTCCCGTCCTGTATGTTCCCTGAACGAAGGGACGGCGGCTGTCTATGGTACGATCTGAAAAAACAGCGGCGCCCTCCGCTGCCTGCGGTTTACCCCAAAAATCAGGCGGCGGCAGAGCGCATTTTTGCTTTCGTTGAAGTTCTCAAAGATGTAATGAAGCGAAAAGGTTATCAGGAAAGGAGGAAACCGATTGCGAAATAAAACCGATTTTTACAGGCTGTTCTTTGAACAGCTTGCCCGGCGCGGCTTTGATGTGAAGCGGTCCCAATCTTCCGATTACATCGCTGATATTTATTTCAAGAACCAGCTTGTGGCCTATTTCTCCAAAGCCGATACGGTGATCCAGAACCCCTTTGTCACAGTCAAGGACAAACTCATTCGCCTTATCAACGATACGGCCCAGGACATGGCGAACAAAGCGGGTATCTGCCGCGACTGTCCTTATACTGACGCCAATGAGAAACTTCCCAATGGCTCTTATAAGCTGGCAGAATACAATGGCGTGACTCTCGCCTGCAAGGAGCATCATCTGTTTGGCTATGTGTTCTCCACCTACCGCACGGCCCCGGATTCCGGCGAAATGATGGCCCGCCAGATTTTTTACAACAAGGAATTTGCAGGACAGGATTTCGCCAAACGGAGCGGTTTGGTGGATGAACGTGCGCTGTTCACCGAAGAAGAACTCCTGGTCCTTCATGCGGGCTTGGTTAAGATGAGCATACTCGATCAGGATGTTTCCAACGAGGCCCGTGAATCTGTGGAACGGATTCTTGACAAAATCGAGGACATTATCCCGGAGCTGCGGGAGCAGGAAATGGAGTTTGACTTTGATATGGAGTTCGGCCAGCAGGAAGAAATGGAGATTGGAGGATAGCAAGAATGAGCAGCAAGAGAAATCAGACCATCGCTATCGCCCGTTTCCTGATGTATAAATACGGGCTGAACCAGCAGCTTGAGGGCATGACGGACGAAGAATACCTGGCGCATCCTATTGGCTTGGATGTGGGGCAATATGTAGCTGACCTGATGAAATACTGCCCGGAGCATATCGTCGATCAGGTCATGGAACATCAGGATGATCTTTTGCGGCGCCTTGGTACGGATTACCTCACCGTCATAGCCTATATGCCTTATGAGGAAGATGGAGGGACAAAGTATGCGTGATGGACGCCCGAATCCTGATATTTGGGGAAACATCATCACCTGCGGAGAGATCGCCGTAGGCATTTACGAGATCGTCGGCACAAAGAAACGTGGGCTGGAAGTGCCGAAGGCCCTTGCCGAAGAAATCCTGCCGGAATCTGTGATGGAGCAGGCTGCACAGGACGGTGAGAACCTTTGTTTTACCGATCCGGTTTCCAACGCCATCGTTGCGGACGCCCTGCTGGAACAGGAACTTGTTACTGATCCGCAGGCAGCGGCCCGTCTGGACGCAATCCGGCAGCTTGATGATGTGGCCTATGATACGGCCTTTGAACCGCCTGTTTCAGACTATGAGCTGGACGGGCTGGACTTGGAAAGATAGGAGTTTACAATGAAAATCCTGGATTTCGACCTGGAAGGAAGTCACTTCATCATCGAAGCAGACATTTCGCCGCGCCAAGAGGCGGATGATGATATGGAGTGTCAATGGCTCCGGTACGACTTTGATAACACGCAGGTTTATAAGGAAACGGACGGCGCTGTTTCGCCGTTCCAAATTACAGCCGTTGCCTGGGCTGGCTATCAACTGACTGCCGATCATGCGTTGCAAGATGTGATCGGACGCATTTCCCGCAATGAAACCGGCAAGCTGACCGTTCATTATGTCTGTCCAGAGCTTCAAGAGTTTTTTGATGAACTCAAAAAATATCCGGCTATCAGCGGGGAACGAACGATTCCGTACTTCATTTTTCACGGCGGCGATATTGCAAAACTGGCGTATGCGACCAATGAGTTTCTGTATTACGAGGACAGTAACTATATGCCGCTGATGTTCCGTACCGTTGACGGAACTCTTGTTTCCGACAATGAATTTGCCGATATGGGGCTGTATGAATCCGAGGAAAATGTCGAGAACGGCACAGAACACATTTTGCCGTTCACAGATTACGGTTCCGATGTGGAAAGCGCCTGTGATTTAGAGGACGAGGAAGATCTGGAAATTTGAAACTCAGAGGTTTGCGGGCTATGTTCCGTGGCCGGTGGGCAGTTTTCATCGACTTTTGCACCGTCCATCTGTTGGGTGGATGGGCTTAATTTGGAAAGGTAGGTGTTACTTTGAGGCTGGTCTATATTTCTTCCCCTCTGCGGGGAGATATGGAAAAGAACAAGGAAAAGGCAAAGGACTACTGTGCTTATGCGGCATCCTGCGGCGTGATTCCCTTGGCGCCGCATACGATTTTCACGCAATATCTGAATGATGCGGTGCCGGAGCAGCGGGAACAGGGTCTGCGAATGGGTCACGAACTGCTGGAGCGCTGCGATGAACTCTGGGTAATGGGCGACACCATCTCTCAGGGAATGAAGGACGAAATTGGCCTGGCTACTTTTCTGCAACTCCCGATTCTCTATGTATCCGATGATATGGTGAAGAATCAGAAAATGATCCGCCAGTCGGATCGCCCTCTGGACATAAATGACTGCATCCCCGACAGTAGCCAGTACAACTACGAAAATCAATTTTTGGTTCTCAAGCCTGGGGTGAGCAGTAAGGGCAAGGACATGACTGCCGACGACTCCATCTGGTATGCCCGTAACGGTTTTGGATGTATTTATGGAGCCAGAGGTCAGGCCGTGTATGCGGAAAGCCTGTTGACCGGCAAATACATTCATTGGGAACGACATGACTTCTGTGGCATCGTCAAGCCGGAAAGCTTGAAAGAATGGCTTCTGGATAAGCCGGTCAGGAATGAGGCTGCCGAAGAACTCACCAAGTTTGTCACCCCTGAACTTATCAGCGCAGCCAAGCAGAACCATACTGCTTGCGGCTATCCTTTTTTAATCGGGTATGCCCCTGCGGAGGGCGGCCTGCATGAAGCGTTCTGCCTGGACCCCGATCCGGTCAATCTTGCCTCTTTTATTGTGAAGATGGGGAAAGAGCGCGGCGACCTGATGATTTGTACTCCGTTGGATACCCCGTTTTTGAACACCTTCGGGACATTCATTGACCGCTGCGCGGATCAGGACTTTTTGCAAAAGCATCTATTGCCGGTCCTGATTCCCATGCAGATGGGCGAAACGGAGCCGCAGGCAATCAAGCTGACCGAGGATCAGGATAACGAAGCGTTTCTGGATGATTTCGCGGTTGAAGATGATATGGAATTATGAAGCCACAGGCGGCAAAGTAGGTATTTGCAATGAAAATTCTGGATTTCGACCTGGAAGGAAATCACTTCATTATCGAAGCGGACATATCGCTGCGTCAAAAGGCAGACGATAACATGAAAAGTCACTGGCCCCACTATTTTTTTGAAAATACACAAGTCTATAAAGAAATAGACGAAGTTGTTTCGCCATTCCCTATTACTGCTGTTACTTGGTATGGCTGTCAATTAACTGCCGATCATGCACTGGAAGATGTAGTTGAAAGAATTACCCGTAATGAAACAGGCAAACTGACTGTTCGTGAGGTCTGCCCCGAACTCCAAGAGTTTCTGGATGAGTTCAACAAATATCCGGCAATCAACGGTGAGCGAAAGATTCCATATTTTATTTTGCTCGATGGCGATATTGCCCGGCTTGCGTATGCAACGAATCGGTTCCTTTACTATGCAGACGGCAACAATATGCCAATCATGTTTCGCACAGATGACGGTACTCTCATTTCCAATAATGAATTTGCCGATATTGGCCTTTTCAACTCAAAACAATGTGTTCAGGATGGCACCGAACGCATTTTACCGTTTACCGAGTACGAGTCGGATATGGTGAGTACCTGGAATTTAGAGAAGAAGGCGTATCTGGATTCACTTCTGGATGCCTTTGAGGATGAGGATGAACAGGAGGATGAACTACCGTTTTGAAAACAAAGCCTAAATTGATGGTTTGTGCGCTGATCTTCGTTTCCGGCGCGATTCTCAACCTGTTTTTCTCAACAGCGATTCACGGTCTGCTGACAAGAGAGATCACCCGGCTTTCACTTCTCCCCATCGGGGACTGCCTTGCCAGCCTGTTTTCCAACCGCCAGCACATGATGTTGTATCTGTGTCTGCAAGGGTTTGTAAGCGTGTTGGCGGTTATGTTCTTCCTGACCAACATGAGGCCGTATGAATCAGACCTGGACACGATCACCCCGGAAATTCAGACACCCAGAGCCGTGGGCCAATACCAGCATGGTTCAGCCCGGTGGATGACCGATTCCGAGAAAGACAAAGCATTTGACAGCTATATTCTTGACCCGCACAACCCAACGATCCGGCAGCTCTTAGATACCGGATACGATGGTTTGGATTTTCTCAAAGAAAAATAAGGAGGCGATAAATTGAAGTTGAACCTTCACCCCAAAGGTATTCCCAAGCAGGAGCCTTTGGGAGCGGATACTCCGCTGAAAAAAGGCGGTGTGGTGGTAGGTATGCGAAAGGAGGGCGATAAAGAAAAAATCTATTTTGTCGGTGATGACTGCCACCTGCTCTGCGTCGGTGCGACACGCTCAGGAAAGTCAAGATGTCTGGTCCTTGAAAGTATCTGCCTGTTGGGACTTGCCGGAGAATCCATTTTCTGCTCCGATCCGAAATCAGAATTATTTGACTACACTTCAGAGTTCTTAAAACGACTCAATTATGAAGTCCTTGTACTCGACTTTAAGACCCCCGAAAAGAGTATGCGTTACAATCTGCTCCAACCTATTATTGATGCCATCAACGAGGGCGACACCGACCGTGCAGAAATGCTGGCCTGGGACTTGACGAACAATCTGGTTGGTAAGCCGGAGGGCGAAAAGATTTGGACGAACGGTGAATGTTCCATCATAGCGGCTGCCATTCTTTGCGTGGTGTGCGACAACCAAAAACGACCGGAATTTCAGAACATGACCAATGTGTATTGGTTCATTTCGGAAATGTGCCGTACCATCGGAAATAAGATGCCACTGTTGGAGTATGTCAAGAAGCTCTCTCCATCCCACCCGGCACGGGCGCTTCTGTCCATTTCCGATGTGGCGCCGTCCCGTACCAGAGGCAGCTTCTACACCTCTGCCCTGACCACCTTGCGGCTGTTCACCTCGAAGTCCATCTACGCTATCACCCATACCAGCGATTTTACCCTTACAGATATGGGCAGCAAGAAGCAGGCGTTGTTTGTAATTCTGCCGGATGAGAAAACCACCTTCTATCCCATCGCTTCTCTTATTGTGTCGCAGCAATATGAGCTTCTGGCAGAGGCGGCAGACAGGCGCGGCGGGCGTTTGGAACGCCGTGTCAACTTCATCCTTGACGAGTATGGCAACTTTACACCCATCAGTGACATGACCAACAAACTGACCGTAGCGGCTGGCCGTGGGATGCGATATGCCCTGTTTGTGCAGGGCTTTGACCAACTGAAAGAAAAGTACAGCGACAACATCGCCAACACTATCAAGGGCAACTGTCAGGTGTGGGCATACCTGCAAAGCGATGACCCGGAAACGCTGCGGGAGATGTCCGATAAACTCGGCAGCTATACCACATCCAGTTACCAGCTTTCGGCCAGCAACGGCAAATACACAACCCCGTCTAACTCCCAGAGCGTCAGCCTGACCGAGAGAAAGTTGCTCAATACGGATGAGGTCCGGCGCGTCAAGCGTCCCCATCAAATCATCACCAGCCGCGACCACCCCGCTATGATGTATGCGCCCGACCTTTCTCAGTGGATGTTCAACAAGATGTTGGGGTTGGGAGATATGGAGCATAACCGCAGGCTGCGGGAAGAACGGGAACAGAAACGGCCAATCATCACCGACACGAAGCAAGAAATCGCATTGTGGAACATCTGGATTTACTACCAGAAGGACATCATGCGCCGCCTTTCGCAGCAAAAGGGCGCTATGGGCGGTGGCTTTGATGATGATTAACTCATAGGAGGTTTTGAATGAAAGAGAAAATCAACCAGACGGCGGGCAGGCTGAAACAGACTGTCCGGGCGGCAGGTGCTGGAATTGCCACACTTGCCGCCTCTTTTTTTATGTCCGCACCGGCCTATGCCGCCGGTGTGCAGGACAGCCAGATCGTCAAGGGAACCGAGCAGTTGATCGGTGATGTGACGACCTGGCTGATGGTTCTGGCGCCGGTTGTGGCCGGTCTGCTTATCATCTATTTCTGCATCCGGCGCGGCATGGCTGACGAGATGGATCAGAAAAAGTGGAACAACCGCATTGTGGTGGCGGTGGTGTCCTGCATTGGCGCCGTACTCGGTTCTGCCACCCTGAACCTGATTCTCGGCTACTACCAGTAAGCCGGGATACATTCCGTAGTACAGGCGATTTCCGCGCCTTACTAAATAAATCATTTTATTAACAGGAGGAAAAAACTATGGCTAACTTCATCCGCAACACTCAGGTTAAGGCTATGACTTCTATCTGGACTGCCAAGCAGAAGGCCCGTGAGCTGGCTGACCGCACGGCGGAGGCGCTGACCGACCGCACCGGTCAGGGTACGCTGGATGTGGCGATTACTGTGCTGATCTCCATCGTCCTTGGTGCCCTGATTCTGGCCGGTCTGTATCTGATCGTGGACGACACCGTGCTGCCCACCATCACCCAGCGCATCAAGGATATGTTCAACTACGGCGGCTGATCGGAACAAGCAGCGGCGGGGCCATCGGCCCCGCCCTAATTTTTGACAGGAGGTTTTTCAATGGAGTTCAAAGCGGAAATCAAAAAGACTTTTACCGGTCCCGACAAACTGCGGGCGGTGTGCAGCGTGGTCCTGGATGACTGCTTTCTGGTGAAGAATGTGCGGGTTGTCGAGGGCGAAAAGGGGCTGTTTGTGTCCCTGCCCAGCCGTCGGAATGTCAAGGGCGAGTGGGTGGAGCATTGCTTCCCCATGACGAAGGAACTGAGGGCAACGCTCTCCGCCGCTGTACTGGAAGCGTATGAGGCCGCCGTGCAGAACGAGGAAACTGCTGCGTCCTGATTACTGCCCCCCATATTCCAATCCCTATTGGGGGCGGCCGAGCGCCGCCCCCAGAAAGGAGGTGGTTGCTGATTGGAATATATCTTAGTGCTGCTGATCGTGGCCCTGCTGAATGGAGCAATCGCCTATATTGATGGGCTGATGGAAGGGATTATTCCCCTTACCCTGTATGCAGAGCAGTATATGTCCACTTTGGCCGGGGTTGATTTGTTTCAATCCCTGTTTGACATTGTATTCGGCTTTGGTGTGTCCCTGATTGTGCTGAAGTTCCTGAAAAAAGGCTTTGAAACCTATGTGCTGTGGTCAGACGGGGACGCCGATGAGGAGCCTATTGCCATTCTCACAAACTTCTTCAAGGCAATGGCCGTGGCAATCTGCTTTCCCACCATGTATGACTGGCTTGCCACGATTGTAGAGGAAATGAGCAACAAAATGTTGGAGGCCATCGGCCTTGCCACCGCTTATGATTGGGCGGGCTGGGTATCCGGCATTTCATCAATGGGGCTTGTGACAGCCATCTTTGGCTTGGTATTTGTCATCGTCTATTTCATCCTATATTTCCAATTCCTGATGCGCGGGCTTGAAATCCTGATTTTGCGAGTAGGTATTCCGTTGGCCTGCGTAGGTCTGATTGACAATGACAAAGGCGTGTTCAAGCCCTACATGAGTAAGTTCTTCCAGTCTGCGCTCTCTGTGGTAATTCAGGTTTCTCTTGCGAAATTGGGGGTTGGCCTGATGATGAATATGCACATTTTCTGGGGCGTGGCCTGTATGATTCTTGCGGTGCGGACACCGAAGTTCCTTCAGGACTTCCTCATTACGACCGGTGGCGGTGGCGGCGGCGCCATTGTCAACAACGCATACCATTCTGTACGGCTGGTGCAGATGGTCAAGGGCATGGGAAAGTGAGGTGATGGCTGATGGTGACAATGGACGATATTTCAAATGCCATCATCCTGCTTGTGCGCGTTGGTGCGGTAGCCCGTTTCGTCTACTGCCTGGTGCGCTTGACCGCAGCCGAGGAACAGGCGGCGCAGTATAAAAAGCGCGCCCGTAACACAGTGATCTTCTACATCATCGCAGAATCCATCTGGCAAATCAAAGATCTGATTCTGTACTATTATTCCTGACAGGAGGTGCAAATGGACGAAGATTTGAAACTCTACATCCCTCTGGGCGTGAAGCCGGAGGCCGAACTGTTTACTGGCTTTGGTAAAAAACAGCTTTTTCAATCCATTGTGGGGTCCCTGGTGATGGGCGGCATAGCGACGCTGGCCTGGCTCTTTACCGGGAATGTGACAACCACCGTTATCCTGGCCCTGGCCGGTATCTTTGGCTCTGTGATGATGACGACCAAAGACCAGAGCAACTTGTCCGTGGTAGATCAGGTGCAAAACCTGATTCGCTTTTTACGCGGACAGAAAATCTACCCGTATCGTTACGGGGATGAATGGGGGCTTGAATAATGTACGCAACCATTCCGGTCTACTACCCCTCGCTGGAGGAAGCCGCCCGAAAGGATGAAGCGGCTCTCTGGTGTGACAGCTACAACATCAATATGTCCTGCCGCAACTTCATTCAGGATAAGGCCATGACTGCCTTCAATACCCGTGAACTGGACGCCTTTATCGAAGAATTGGTGCGCTGTTATGGAACAGAACGGGCGATGTATGTGCTGTCCCGTACTATCCAGTTTTCCGATTGGGACGCACGGTTCGATCAGGCCGTGCTTGACCGAGCGGGCAAAACGGACTTCCCTGACACAAGAGAGCCGAGGGAGGCACATCAGGTAGACCCGACCACCCGATATGTCACGGAGATTGATCCGTGCGTTGTTAACGCCGTCTTTGTGAAGCTGATGGAGCTTGAGGACGAACAGGAAGAAACCAACCACATGAATGAAATCGAGCAAGATGAGCTTGACGAGGATATGACGGCAGAACTGTGAGGCTGCCGATGGAGCAGATGACATTTCTGGATTTCTTCGCAGGCATCGGCGGTTTCCGCAAGGGCTTTGAGCTATGCGGGATGCGCTGTGTGGGGCATTGTGAGATTGATAAGTATGCCGACCGCAGTTACAGAGCCATTCACGATGTAAAGGAGGATGAATGGTATGCAGCCGACATCACAAAAGTCGCCCCCGCAGATCTCCCCAGAGCAGACCTGTGGGCAGGAGGATTCCCGTGTCAGGATATTTCGGTCGCTGGCCGCCAGCGAGGGCTTGACGGAGCAAGAAGTGGACTCTTTTTTACACTTGCTCAACTCGTCAAAGGCCAAAGTCCTGAAAATCGACCCACATGGATTGTCCTTGAAAATGTTAAGAATCTCCTATCCATTCATGGAGGATGGGACTTTGCGACCGTTCTCGATACGCTGGCCTCACTCGGCTACCATATCGAATACGGACTGCTCAATACAAAGTATTTCGGCCCCCCTCAAAATCGAGAGCGAGTGTTCATTGTCGCTTGCCGACATCCTGGAGCCGGACGCGGGCCCAAAATATTTCCTGTCCCCGCAGGCAGTGGCAAAGCTCTTATCCAACTCATAGGTGGTATGCAGGGGCAGCGCGTCTATGACCCGGCAGGCATCAGCGTAACAATGGCTGCACAGTCTGGTGGCTGGGGAGGAAAGACCGGCCTGTATTTCGTTGACCTTTGCAATGGTAATCCCAAGCTGACCGATCACGCCCGCTGCATCAAGGCCAAGTATAACAGCGGCATTACCAACCGTGGCGGGGACAATTCCGGTGTTCTGATCTCTCCCGCAGGGATGGACAAGGATGCGGTTCTGTCCTTTGTGGACATTTGCACCGGGAAGGCGAAACTCACCAGAGAAGCCCGTTGCATCCTCTCCGCCTATAACCGCACCATCAGTAATTGGGGCGGCAGTTCCGGGGTGTTCTATGGTTGCCGTGCTGTCGTGACCCCAGATCGGGAAGAAAAACGGCAAAACGGACGGAGAATCAAGAACTGCGGGGAGCCGTCTTTCACCGTTACGGCGCAGGATCGGCATGGAGTGCTATTTCAAGACTGCGATGAGTGTCCCTACGGGATGCAGATTCGAGAAGCGACAAAGAAAGGATATGATATTGCCCGCTGCGGCGACAGTATCAACCTTTCTTTCCCGGAGAGCAAGACGCGGCGCGGACGGGTCGGCAAAGACCTTGCCACGACGCTGGAAACCTCTTGTAATCAAGGCACAGCTTTTGCCGGGTGCGGCCTGATCCGCAGGCTGACGCCCCGTGAGTGCTGGCGACTGCAAGGCTTTACGGACGAGATGTTTGATAAGGCACGGGCAGTTAATAGCGACAATCAGCTATACCGGCAAGCCGGTAATTCCGTGACGGTTCCTGTAATCTACGCCATTGGGAAACAAATCCTTGCCGCACAGAAAGCATTGGAATGTGGAGAATAAGATGTTTCAGAAAAATTGGAACCCGTGGCCCATTTTTATCGGCATGGCGGTCGCAATGACCGCCATCGCCGTATTCTATCGACAAATCATGTGATGGAGGTGATTCATGCTGGAAACTGACGCATTAAAAGAAAAGCTGGAAATGGAAATTCATCGCTTTGCCCGACCGCCGGAGGAACTTTCTTCCGGTGATCCGTATTTTGAGCAGCTTCAGACCATGCTCGCAATCCGAGAAGAGCTGGAAAATATACCGCTGTGCGATATTCAGCGGGATATGCTGCTTGCGATGGAAAATGTATTGGAATCGGCATGGTTATTCCGTAATACCCCCGTCCCAGATCGCTGCATGAATCCGAACAATATCAGCGAAGTGGTGTACTACTTCCTTCAGGACAAAGGTGCCGAGTATCGGGGCGATCTGCTCTATGAACGGGCCAAAGCCGAGTTTGATGCCCGTATGGAAGAACTCGCCGCCCTGCCGCCTAAAGAAATTCTTGACCATGCCTACGAGAAGATCATCAAAGAAGATTTCCTCTGCCATCTGGAGGAAGGGTTGGACGAGTGGGAAACGGACGCTCTGTTGTCTTATCCGCAGCCTTTGGCGGCTCTCTACACGGAATGGATGGGAGTTGATTACTCCTATCTGGATATAGACAGAATCCAAAGCACGGCAAAGCAAGCAGCGGGAAAAAGGTTAAATGAACTTCGCCGCCATGAGTTTGACGTCAATGGTGAGCCGCCTGCGGAACTGCGGTATTTCTATGATTTGCATAGCGAGATACTGGACAACCCGGATCTGGAGTGGGTCGGTGATATGGAGCCATGAATCCTCTGGTTGTAAAAGGCGTGGTATTTGGCCTGCTGTTGGCTTGTGCTGCGCTCTGGGATATGAAAGAACGAGAGATTCCCAATCTGATTCCGGCCATGATTTTAGTTTGTGGCTTGATAGAGCTGCGCCCCGCTGCTTCTGTGGCGGGGCTTCTTGTTACGGGAGGTCCGTACCTGTTGGCTGCATTACTGACACATGGGAAAACCCTTGCCATTGGCGGTGGGGACATTAAGCTGATGGGGGCTTGTGGCTTTGTTCTGGGAGTGTGGTCTGGTTTGCTGCACAGCATTTTATCTCTGATCCTGGCCGTGCTTACAGGAGTGATGCTGTTTGGAGTACGCAGGCAGGACTTTTCTTCCATCCGGCTGCCACTTGCCCCATTCTTCTGCATTGGCGGCGTAACTGCTTATTGGCTGGCGGCTGCGGCCGCTGTAATCTGAACAAATGGAGGTATCAACTTGAACAAGAATATTTTCAGAAACCGGACGATTATCGGTGCGGTTTGTATCCTGCTGGCCGTCCTGGTTTGCTTTGGCATCACGCCCCTTTTCAATGCGGGTTTGAAGGCCCAGACCGAAGCGGTACGGGTGAAAGCCGAGGTGATTCCCCGTGGCACCTATATCACGGCGGATATGGTTGAGGTCTACACCAGAGGCGCGTCCGGTATGTCTGACGCCATTGCCACATCACTTGACGAGGTAGTAGGCCGATATACCGATGTAGAGCTTCGCAAAAACACAGATGTAAACACCGGCTGGCTTTCTTCTGAACCACTGACTCAATACGAGTACCTGACCAAGCTGGACGGTTCCAAAGTGGCGATCTCCGTTACCATTCCCACCTTTGCCAAAGGTGGTTCCGGCAAGGTGGAAGCTGGTGACATCATCATGCTCTTTGCAACCGATAAGGACACAGGAGAAACCACCCAGCCCCCGGAACTCAAGTATGTAGAGGTCCTGGCCGCAACACAGAGTTCCGGCGCCGACAAGGAATATCAGGCGCCCCAGGATGACGAGGAAGAAAATCCCGAAGAATCGCTCCCGTCCACCATTACCCTGCTGGTAAATACCGAACAGGCACAACTCCTTGCGCATTTGGAGGAATCCAACAGTCTGCACCTGGCGTTTGTGTACCGTGGAACCCGTGAGAACGCCGAAAAGTTCCTGGCAGCTCAGGATCAGTTCTTTGTGGAGCCGGAGGAAGATACCGCAGCTCAGGATGGCGAACAGGGTGAGGTATCCGATGATAACAATGTGGCCGACAACACCGGTGATAATGCGGCCGGCAATGAACCCGCAGAGGAACAGGAGGTTGAGAATACCGATGGCGAATAAGCAGAAACAGATGCTTGCTGTGTGGGGCAGCCCTGGGGGCGGGAAAACCGTAACTGCGGTCAAACTGGCCCTGGAATTGTCCAAGCGGAAGAAAAATGTGGTGCTGGTGTTTACCGATGTGACGGCGCCCACGCTTCCGGCTGTGGTCAGCGAGAAGAAACTGCCGGATGTGTCCGTAGGCGAACTGCTGGCGGCTCCCGGGATGACGCAGGAACAGGTTCTCAAGACCTGTGTTCCCTGTGAGAAAAACCCCTATATCAGCTTTCTGGGCTACAAGGCCGGTGAAAATGTCTTTACCCATGCGGAGTACAGCAAGGAAAAGGCGGTGGATATGCTGGTTCTGCTGCGGCACATCGCAGACTATGTGATTGTGGACTGCACCAGCCTTTTGACCGGCAATGTGCTGGCGACCACCGCACTGGAGGTGGCGGATGATGTGCTGCGGGTGTGCAGCTGTGACCTGAAGGCCATCTCCTACTTCTCGTCCTATCTGTCGCTGGTTGCTGACAGAAAGTTCAAACCGGAACAGCACATCAAGGTGCTGTCCAACACGCGCCCTTATCAGGGTGGCAGCGAATACGAGAACTCCTTTGGCGGTGTGAAATACCGGCTGCCGTATCTTCCTTCGTTGGAGGAACAGGCGGCGACGCTGAAACTGCTGGAACCGCTTTCCGGTAAAGAGGCCAAGACCTATGAGCCGGTCATTGCCGCTATTGCCGGGGAGGTGTTCGGAGATGGCAAGTAATATTGACCTGTTCTTCAATACCAGCAGGAACAAGCGGACATTTCCCGAAGTGCTGGCAGAGATTCAGGAATATCTCGCCAGCAAGTATTCGACCCTGATTACCGATAACCCGGAGGAGCAGCACCAGCAGATCACCGCATACATCGCAAAGTATCTCAACGATTACAGTCTGGGCGTTGAGGGCATGAGCCATGAGGAACTGATCGACAAACTCTATACGGAAATGGCCGAGTTCTCCTTCTTGACGCCCTATCTTTTCGCAAATGATGTGGAGGAAATTAACATCAATTCGTGGAAAGATGTGAAAATCACTTATGCGGACGGGCGTGTGGTTCCCACCAAAGATCGGTTCCAGACCCCACAGCACGCTGTTGATGTAATCCGCAGACTCCTTCATAAGTCCGGCATGATTCTGGATAACAGTCAGCCGGGTGTGGTGGGCCATCTCTCCAATAAAATCCGTATCACGGTTCTGGGCAATCCGCTCACGGACAAAGAAAAAGGTGTGGCTGCATCCATTCGTATCGTGAATCCCAAGAAGTTGAGCCGTGATGATTTCATTGGCTACGGGACAGCCACCGCCGAAATGCTGGATTTTCTGGCCGAAGTTCTCCGGTTCGGTTTGTCCATCTGTGTGACTGGTTCCACCGGCAGCGGTAAAACCACGCTGATGAGCTGGATTCTCTCCACCATTCCCAACGAAAAGAGAATCTTCACCATCGAAAATGGGTGCCGCGAATTTGACCTTGTGAAAGAGGACGCCGAAGGAAATGTCATCAACAATGTAGTCCATACCGTTACCCGTTTTTCTGACGATCCCAAGCAGAACTACGATCAGGAGCGCCTTTTGGAGTTTGCCCTGACCTGTAACCCGGACATTGTGTGTGTCGGTGAGATGAAATCGGCCGAGGCTTTCGCCGCACAAGAGGCGGCCCGCACCGGCCACGCAGTTATCACCACTACCCATGCCAATAGCTGCAAAGCAACCTATTACCGTATGGTGACGCTGTGTACCCAGAAATACGACATGGGCGATAAAACCCTGTATAACCTGGTGACAGAAGCGTTTCCTATCGTTCTGTTTGTGAAGAAGCTGGAGGACAACAGCCGCCGCGTCATGGAGATCACTGAATGTGAGATTCTGGAGGACGGCACCCGGCAGCTCCACACCCTCTACCGCTATCATGTGTCGGAAACCTCTATCCAAGATGGCAAGGTAAAGGTGCATGGCGAGTTTCAAAAGGTATCCACGATCTCGGCCAGCCTGCAAAAGCGGCTTTTGGAAAACGGTATGCCGCCCCGTCTGCTGGAGCGTATCGCTGGTGGCGGTGTAAAACTGGATACTGGAAAGGAGGAAACTGCGTGATTGTATTGATTTTGCTGGCCTTTGTCGGGATGCTGACAGGCATCTTCTTGATTCTGGGCATGACCCCCTTTACATTTGCGGAGGAACTGACCAAGCCACTTTCTGGGCGGCGACAGCCGATTTCCAAGCAAATCCAGCAGGTCAACCACCCCAAAGAGCCGAAGGGCATCCGTAAAACCGTGCTGGAAGCACGGGAGATGTTGATTCTCACCGGAAAGGGTGGGAAGTTTGCCGCCATTTGTGCTTTCTCTCTGTTCCTGGCGGCAATGGGTGCTGTGATCTGTATTGTGATTCAGAACTACTTTATGCTGCCGGTTTTGGCGGCCGGGATGGGCTTGCTCCCGTTCTGGTATGTCCTGTTCACCTCTCACAGCTATAAAAAGCTGATGAACAACGAGATTGAAACCGGACTGTCTATCATCACAAGTTCCTATCTGCGCAGCGAGAGCATGATAACCGCTGTGGAAGAAAACATTCATTACCTGAACCCGCCTGTGGCAGATGTGTTCCGGGGCTTCTTGGCCGAAACCAATATGATAAGCGCCGATGTGAAACAGGCACTCTCCAACATGAAGCCCAAGCTGGACAACTATGTGTTTCGGGAATGGGTGGATGCCGCTATCGCCTGTCAGGACGATAAGAGCCTGAAAAGCACGCTCACCCCGATCATCGGGAAGCTCTCGGATATGCGGATTGTTGCGGCGGAACTGGACTATCTGCTTTATGAGCCTTTCAAGGAATTTATCACAATGGCGTTCCTGCTCATTGGCAATATCCCATTGTTATACTTCCTGAATAAAGACTGGTACGATGTGCTTGTAAATACGGGCTTTGGCAAAGGGATTCTGGCGGTGTGTCTGCTGGTGCTGCTGATCTCGTTTGCGGCGGTGATCCGGCTCACCAAGCCCGTAGAATACAAGCGTTGATCCCGTCAGGAGGTGATACCATCGAGAGTGCTACCGATCTCCCTGCGGGACGCCAATGCGTTTGTTCTGGCGCATCACCGGCACAGTGGACAGGTGCGCGGCTGCAAATTCTGTGTGGCTGTCGTAGATGATTTGGACGCCGTTCATGGAGTTGCGATTGTTGGGCGCCCCGTTGCCCGCCGACTGGATGATGGGAAAACAGCGGAAGTGACCCGGCTTTGCACCGATGGTATTGCCAATGGGTGCAGCTTCCTTTACAGCCGGTGCGCTCGGATTGCGAAACTGATGGGTTATCAGAAAATCATCACCTACACCCTTGCAACCGAAAACGGAGCCAGCCTGCGGGCTTCCGGCTGGCAATGTGCGCCGGGACTGCGAGGCGGCGGGAACTGGAATGTGCCGGGGCGCCCCAGAGCCGACAGCCGCAACACCGGCCCCAAACGGCTCTATTACAAAGAATTGAGGTGACGCGAGTTTTGTATCTCATTTTGCTATGTTTTGGGACGCTCTTTGGCCTGGGAGCGTTCTTTTTGTTGGCCGGACTGCTCCGGCTGCCGACTTCCGCAAGCACAAAGGCGGTTCTGACCGTAACGAGCCGTGGAAAGTCACAGAAAGGCAGCATCAATGCTGTCCTGTTCGATATGGCCGCACGGCTCTCTCCGCTGGTACATCTGGACGGCTATAAGCGGAAGAAGCTGGAGGCACAGTTGAAATCCGCCGAAATTAAAATGTCCCCGGAAACCTATATTGCGGCGGCCTGGGTAAAGGCTGGTCTGATTGCTCTGCTGATAATTCCGGCCCTTCTGATTTTCCCAATCCTTGCGCCGGTCATTGTGTTTCTGGCGGTTGCAGTTTACTTCAAAGAGCAGAAACGAGCGGACGAGATCGTTCAACAGCGCCGGGAAGAAATCGAAGCCGAGCTGCCCAGATTTGTAAACACCATTGAACAGGAACTTAGGGCATCCCGTGATGTGCTGAACATCCTGAAATCCTACCAGAGAAATGCCGGTCATGCCATGAAGCGGGAACTGGAAATCACGATTGCGGATATGGCATCCGGCAACGAGGAAAACGCACTCACCCGCATGGAGAGCCGGATTGGAAGTACCATGCTGTCCGATGTGGTGCGCGGCTTGATCTCGGTCAAGCGCGGCGACAACGGTATCATGTATTTCCAGATGCTTTCTATGACCTTTAAGCAGTTGGAACTTCAAAAACTGAAACTGGAAGCCATGAAGCAGCCGGGAAAAATGCGTAAGTATTCCTTTATGCTGCTGGGCTGTTTCCTGCTGATGTATCTGGGTGTCCTGGGCTATGTGGTGTTGGAAGCCTTTGGCGAACTGTTCTAAAGGAGGTGGAGAAACCTTGAAACGACTTCTGAAGGACAAACGGGGCGAGGGCTTTGTGGATGTGTGTGTCCTGGTTCTGGCGATTGCAATGGTTCTGGCTTTGGTGGTCCGCATTGCACCGGTATTCGTGGCAAAGCAGAACCTTGATGTCTTTGCGGACGAACTGGTTCGGACTGCGGAAATCAATGGGCAGGTTGGCTCTGCCACAAACGCAAAAGCAGCGGATTTGCGGGAGCAAACCGGACTCGACCCCAATATCTCATGGAGCGACACCGGAAAAATCCAGCTCGGCAACGAGGTGGAAGTGACCCTCACAACCACCGTCAATATTGGGCTGTTCGGTGAGTTTGCATCCTTTCCTGTCACTCTGACAGCAAAGGCCAGCGGGACTTCGGAGGTGTATTGGAAGTGACGAAGATTCGAGAAGTCCTGAAAAGCAAATCCGGGCAAGGCGTACCGATGATTTTGGCCGTTGTCCTCTGCTGCCTGATTCTGGCCTGTGTGACCTTTGAGTATATGCGCTTGATGATAGTTGCGCAGGGGGTGCGTGATTCTGTCCAGTCCGCCATTGTAGATGTGGCCACCGAGAATTGGGATGAAGCCTATGCCGGTTTGCGTGAGGGTTACTCCGGTGGCTATCAACTTGCCGGTTCGTCCTGGTCACAGAATGTTACCAGCGGCAATGTGTACGCCCGCCTGCAAGATGTTTTGGGCATTGAATACGAGGGCGGGCAGTATGTAAAGTACAGCGGCGAGAATTTGGAGTATCGACTGTACGACCTGCACCTGGATGTAGAAAATGCTCCGCTGGCCCCGTCTGTGCCGGATGGCATTACGCAGCTCAATGTCACAGGGACAATCACTGTTGATGTGCCGCTTTCCTTTGGGTTCGGGCATCTGCCCCCCATGCAGATCACCATGAAACTCAACGCCAAATATGTTCCCAGGTTTTAATTTTGTGTATTTCGCCCTGCCGCTTTTCCATAGCGCAAAAAAATATTTGGCAGGAATCACACCTGGACGCCGTATTTGTGCAAATGGTATAATGATGGCGAGAAATATTACCATCATTTTAATATAAAATCACCGTACAAGGAGGTTTTCAAATGAGTGCAAAAAACAAGAAGCTGTTGGCCGTTCTTGGCGCAGCCGCCGTTGTGGTAATTGTGATTGCCGCAGTGCTGCTGGGCAAAGGTGGGCAGACCACAACCGTTGATCCGGCATCCACCCCCTCGGATGTATCTGCCGAGGATGTGGATAGCAGCAATACCCCGGACAGCAGCTCCAGCGAACCGCTGGTAGTGGTGCCGGACACCTCTAAACCCGAAGCGACTGACAGCCAGAACCAAACCGATGCTGTTTTGAATGTGGAGGAAGAAGATCAGGTAGACGTTAACCTGACCGACAGTGAAAAGAAACCCGAAACCACTCCGCCCCCGGCGCCTTCTCAGGAGGAACAGCAGGCGGCCAGCGAAAAGGATGAGCCGATTGTGCATGAGCCGGACAGCAACCAACCCCAGACCGGCGACACACAGGGCGGTTCCATCTATCTGGAGGGCTTTGGCTGGATCACCGACGAGGGCGGCGGCTCCGTCCAGCACAACATCGACTCTGATGGAGATATAAATAAACAGGTCGGCAACATGGGCTGATAACAAGCCCGGAGAGTACGGTAGCGATACCGTACTCTTTTTTTGTCCTCAACTAATTTGATTGGAGGTGCGTTTTTGAAGCGGATATTTGTAATATTGCTCACACTTGTGCTGCTGTTGGGTATCTGTCCTATGAGCGCCCTGGCAGAAACCGGAGGAAGCGGAAACGTGGATGGCGGTGGCGGCGATATGGGGCAAGGAACCTCGCAGAACTCCTGGAACCCTGGTATGGATGGTGTACGAATTACTGTGGTTGATGCAGAATCCGGTCAGCCTGTGTCGTCCTCTTTTGATCTGACTAATAAAACTCCATCTATCAAGATTCATTTTGGGAAAGTCAGTAAAATTCAATATGCGAATGGGGCAAGTATTTCTCCAACCACGGGGAATTACGACTACTACACCCCCGCAACCCCTATGCCGAGGATCGTCAGCAGTGGCAGCCAGAAGGCCAGCATTGAAGCAATCAAGAAATACTTCTGCTTCGAGTATGCGGTAAAACTGGTGGCGCAGCAGACCGGAATCGCATACGAGGAACTGATTGGCGGACAGTACAAGCTGTTTTTGGAGCCAATCGCCTATTTTAAGCACAACGGAATTATGATGGCCATGACTGCCCATGAAGCCGCGCTCTATGATAATCAGGCAGGCGGGTCCTTGCGTAAGACCATGACGAGTTTGACCCATAAAAACCTGCCGCTGGCTATGTTCCTGGAATATGCGGATATGGGATTTCCGGCCTATACAGGGGCTACCAATAAGACCTGTTCCAACGATACTATTATCACCTATCTGGGTATGGGTATTGTATGGTTTACCGACCCGCCCGAACAGCCGGAGCCAACCGACTATGACTACGAGTATCGTGTGGATACAGATGTCATCACGCCGGTAACGCTCTATGCGGGATCGGAAATCAATCCCGACAGCCCGGCCACGGTATCCTTCAGCATCAATGGCAGCACCTACCGGATGAACAATATTGTGATTCCATCGGGAGATAGTCAGATTGCCTGGGTAAAGTGGCATACACCGTCGGAGCCGCAGGATATTACCATCTATGTCAGCACTAACAAAGGTTCGTTGAGCCAAAGCACCATTCGGGCAAAGGTGGTAGATCTCTCCGGCAACGACCCGCCCGACCCGAAAGCCACCGATACGATGGGAAGTTGGACGGCTAGCAGCGTCCCAAGCCGCGAAACCAAAACCTATGCTGCCTGGAGTGTCTGGTGGGCGCAATGGCACCCCTATTGGGTGTGGCACAGTACAGGTAAAAATACAGGATATTGGGTAGATGAAGGTTGGTATGACTTCTTCCGGGACAATTACTCGGCCAGCCTGACAGCTACTACCCGAGTCGAGCCAGACGAAAAGGTTCCCACCGCTTCGGGTGATTTGATGAAATCAGGCTATGGCGTAACAAACACTGTAACAGCGACGGTCAGCACCTCTGCCCCGCTGTCGCACTATACCTATGGGCAGACAGCCGTATCCTACTTCCCGGAGTTTGGATACGGAACCTACTGGCGGCTACTGGAGCGGCTCACCAGCGGAACAACGGCGCGGTTCCAGTTTGCCAAAAACATTTACAGCACCTATAACCAGCGGGTGCATTTTTCGCCGGTTTGGTTCCCGGACGGAAGCTACACCGTCAATACCCATGTGATGGATATTTGGACGCCTGCGGGGATGCTCGCCATGAATCTCACCGATGATGTAACGATCAGCGGCTCCCTCTATGATGATTGGCATATCGCACCGGGCAATCCGTAAGAAAAAGGAGAATGGATATGAACGACAACAGAACGATTCGGATTATGGTGTTTGAACCTGGACGGGCGCCTTATACGACCATGCTGGAGGATTCTCTGGAACACCGGCAGGAACTTGTGGGCGGGGATATTGAGTGTATTCCTCTGCCCTGCGAAACGGTTCTCTGCTGCAATGCGTCCGGGAAACTGACAGGTCTGCCGGAGAACCGACAGTACGGGCCGGATACCCTTCACGGAACTTTTTTCCTCTATGGCGATACCCCGGAAGGACGGGGCGTTTCTTTGACCGATGAACAGATCGCCATGTATCAGGAGTATTTTCCGCAGCCGGTCCCCGCAGCGGTATCCTTTGAAGTACGGTCCGCCGCCGACATGAAAGAGTTTATGAACCTCATGTTCGGCAAGGGATGGGACATGGACACCGGAGCCGGAGAGGATATGGAGGCAGGCCGATGAGCAAAATGTTTTCGGTGGTGACTCTGGATGCCCCCCACTCTCTGATGACAGAGCATTTTGTCCCCGGTAGCCCTGATGGGCTGGATGAACTGCTGGACTGTGATGAAATCTCCGAGGTTCTTGCCGAATGGCCCCTGGGGGATACCATCGAAGCGAAAATTCAGACCTATCTCTATGGAGATGGCGAAACCGTGCGGGCTGACGAGGAGGATTTGGCTTTCTTCCGAGAGCATTTTGACGAGCTGAACGCCAGCGATGCCCTGGACTGCATCTCAGACCACAGCTTTTCTTTTGAATCGGACGAGTTGGATTTTGGGTACGGTGAAGAAAGCGAAGATGAAGAAGATTTGGAACTATAAGACACGGCTCTGCTGAAAAGCAGGGCCTATTTTTATGGCAAAGAAAGCGAGGTCGATAAATTGCTTTTGCCGATTATTATGATCTGCGTCTGTGCGCTGCTGGGCGGTGGGACGCTGATTTTTCTGAAGTTGTCGGCCAAACACAAAAAATCGAAGAACAAGGACAAGGAAGAACTGGCCCAGATCACCGCCAATGAGTTTGTGAATGTGAAAGATATTCGGGGGAACTTCCTCTATACCCGTGACAATCTGGCTCTGGCGTATCTGAAGATCTACCCGATCAGCACAGAACTGTTCAGCAAAAACGAAAAGCGGCTGATTGCCAAGCAGCTTACGGTAAGCCTGTCCAGCGCACAGTACCCGTTTCAGCTTCTTGCCGTATCCCGCCCGGTAGATATTTCTCCGCTGTTGTCGGAGCTGTCTGCCACACTCACTTCTTCTTCCGATGTGAAGCAAAAGGAACTGCTGAAGCAGGAAATCGTGGAAATGGGCGCCTTTGCTCTTTCCGGCGAGGTTGTGGAACGGCAATTCTACATCAAGATTTGGGATAGGGTAAGCGATGGCGTTGAGCGCGATCTGCTTCAGAAGCTCAAACTGCTCGGCGGATATTTTTCGGACAGCGGCATTCAGACCGAGATTCTGCAACAGCAGGATATTGTCCGGCTGTGCAACCTGGTCAACAACCCCGCCTATGTGCATTTGGAGGATTCCGGCATCAATGCTGCGATCCCGATTTTGGAAAGTGTAGGTGTTGTCTAAGTATGAAGCACACCCGGCAGGATTTGAAAATCATGCAGGGTTGGAGCCTCGAAAGAAAAATCAGAGTTACGCAGACGAGAATCATGGAATGGTATATGCGGTACGATGGGCAGGTCTTTATCAGCTTTTCGGGCGGTAAAGATTCCACCGTGCTGCTTGATCTGGCACGGCGGGTCTACCCTGATATTCCTGCTGTGTATGTTGACACGGGGTTGGAATACCCCGAACTGCGCGATTTCGTAAAAACGAAGGACAATGTTATTTGGCTTCGCCCGCGCTATCCGTTCACTCAGATTCTTGAGAAGTACGGCTATCCGATCATCTCCAAAGAGATCTCGGATGTTATCAATGGCGCAAGAAAGGGACAACCTTACCGTCTGGCGAGAATCAATGGAGAACTGCTGGACAAGAACGGAAAGAAGTCGATCTACAACTGCGAGAATTACAAATACCTTCTGGACGCTCCCTTCAAGATTTCGGCAAGGTGTTGTTACCACATGAAAAAAGCGCCATTGAACAAATTTGAAAGGCAGTCCGGGCGGCACCCGATTACGGGTGTCCTGGCCTGCGAAAGCAAGCTGCGGGAGCAATCCTGGATCAAGTTTGGCTGCAACGGCTTCGAGCGCCAGCGGCCTCTCAGCCAGCCCCTTGCGTTCTGGCTGGAAGAAGATATTTTGCGGTATCTGAAAATGACCGGCATTCCCTATGCCCCCATCTATGGGGACATTGTTGAAGGCCGCAAGAAGAACGGCACCCCGATTCTGAAAACCACCGGTGTTTCCAGATCGGGGTGTATGTATTGTATGTACGGCGTTCATCTGGAGCATGAGCCGAACCGATTTCAGCTTATGCAGGTGACGCATCCCCAACAGTATGATTACTGCATCAATAAATTGGGATGCGGCGCTGTGCTGGACTACATTGGGGTGCCTTACCGCAATCAACAGTTGGAGGTGGATCATTGTTAGGTTCTAAGAAAAAAGAAGAAGCGTTTCCCGTCAATGAAGCGCTGTTAAATGTCATTACCCCGATGGGGCTGGAAATCAAGCGAAACAGTTTGGTCATCGGTGAAAATCTGGGCAAGGTGTACGGTGCCGTCCGCTATCCGCAGAAGGTGGATATGGGGTGGCTTTCCAAGATCACCAACATCCCCAGCACCATCGTTTCGGTGGGGATTACCCCTATTGACAATGGCGCGCTCATTTCCGCAATCTCCAAAAGCATTGTCCAGCAGCGCGGCGCCGCTGACAGTGCCAAAGACCCGCTGACCCGGCAGCGCGCCGAGAAAGCCGCCGAGGATGGCGAGAGAATCATGCAGCGGATCGACCAAGAGGGCGAAACGGTCGCCATGATGTCGCTGACCGTGATGCCGATTGCACAGGATGAAGCCAACTTCACAAAGGTCTGCCGCCGTGTGGAGAGCGCCTTCAATATCCAGAAGTGCAAGGTACGCACCCTCGCCAATCTCCAAAAGGAAGGGTTCCAGAGCATTTCTCCCACCTATCCGGCCAACTCCACGGTGGACAGCATTGTGTCCCGCATTATTCCCATGAGTACCTTTGTGGGCGGATTCCCGTTTGCCAGCTCCGGTTACAACGATGGCCGGGGCTATTATTTTGCAAAAGACAGCAACGGCGGCCTGGTGATTCTGGATACCTGGGAGCGCGGAAACGACCGCACCAATAGCAGCTTCGTGATTATGGGTGTGGCCGGTATCGGCAAGAGTACCGTTGTGAAGCACATCATGCTTTCGGAATATATGAAGGGGACGAAAATCCTGTGCATCGACCCGGAATCCGAATATAAGGATATGTGCCGGAACCTGAACGGAAGCTGGCTCAACGCTGGCGGTGGAAAAAACGGCCGCTCCAACCTTTTGCAGATCAGACCGGCGCCCCGTGACGATGACGATGAAACCGACAAACTCTATACCGATGAAGGAAACGGTATGTCTGATATGGCGCTGCACATGAAAACACTGGAGATTGAATTTTCCCTGTATCTGCCCAGCCTGACGGATATGCAGAAAGCGATCCTCAAGCAGACGATCATTGAACTCTACAATCAGTTCGGCATCTTCTGGGAAACGGATATTCGGCAGCTCAAGGCCACGGATTTTCCCATTCTGTCCGACCTTCACGCCCTGCTGGAAAAGAAAGCGGAGGCCAACAAGGAGAATCCGGTATATCGTGATCTGGCAATGCTGCTGTACGACGCCGCAGCGGGCAGCGACAGCTTTCTGTGGAACGGCCACACCACGCTGGAGGCCAATTCCCGGTTTATTTGCCTGGATACCCACGACCTGCAAAATGCGTCGGATAATGTCAAGCGCACGCAGTATCTGAACCTGTTGAGCTGGTGCTGGGAGGAAATGAGCCGCGACCGGAATGAGCGTTGCCTGCTGGTATGTGACGAGGCATATCTGATGATCGACCCGCAGGTTCCGCAATCCCTGGTGTTCCTGCGTAATGTGGAGAAGCGGGCAAGAAAGTACGAAGCTGGACTGGCAATCATTTCTCATTCCGTGGTGGATTTCCTGGCCCCGGAGGTCAAAATGTACGGGCAGGCCCTTTTGGATATTCCGTGCTATAAAATTCTGATGGGCTGCGACGGCAAAAACCTTCAGGAAACCAAAGACCTCTACAACCTGACGGACGCGGAGCAGGAATTGTTGGAGAGCAAACGGCGCGGACACGCGCTCTTTATCATTGGGTCCAAGCGGCTTCATGTAAACTTTGAGATTCCGGCTTACAAGTTTTCCTATATGGGCAAGGCTGGCGGCCGGTAATTCGGTGGCGGCCGGGAGCAATCCCGGTCGCCTTACTTATTTCACACAGGAGGTTTTCAGATGAATCATGCGGAACGATACGAATACCTGGTCAACAAGATGGCTGCTATACGCTGGGGGGGCAGTGATTTGGACGCTTCCTATCATGCCGCCCTTTTCCTGATGGCTTCCCATCCGGCTCTTTTTAAGAAAATGGATCGCTACCTCTGCCCGGAGGGAATCGACTTTACCAAGATGATGCGGAAAGAGGAATTTGAATATGACTGGATGAAGATGACGGCAGATGCTGCCCGCAATCTCTTTTCCTGGAACAGCAAGTGTGCTGCGACCCCCTTTGAGATTTCACGGATGCCTGCCCCGGCGATTCGGGCGCTCTTTACGGCCTGCTTCATCGCCAATGGGGACTACATGGTATCTGTCCGGGAAAATGACAAAGGAGAAAAGGTGTTTGAAATTGACGACAGCGCCGGTAAACGGCGGGAGGCGTTCAATCTGCAAATGGAGCAGATGATGGAAGCCCCCGGTATGGAACCGGACTGATTATGGAGGTGATTTTTTGGCTGTTGATCCGTTGACTGCAAAAATTCTGGCAAAGGTAGCTATGCAGGCGGCTACCGACTCCGAGAGCCGGAAAAGAATCCTGTTTATGATCCTGGCCCCGGTTCTGGGGCTTTTGCTTTTGATTGCCTTCATCCTGTATCTCATTACCAGCCCCTTTTCCGTGCTGTCCCAATGGCTGATTGGAGATGAGGTAAGCGTGGTGGAGGATTTTCAGAAGGAGTACGGCTACAACCAGCAGCTTGGCATTTATGAGAAAGACTATGTAGACGGTAGTGGCCAGAGCTATGAGGGTGTCATCTTTACAGATGGGGCAACCGAAGTTGTCTACTATAACCAGTTGGATGAGCGGTGGGCAGATCTTCCGTATGGAACCGATAATATCGGCGGTTATGGCTGTGGCCCGACTTCTATGGCGATTGTGGTATCCAGCCTGACAGACCAGACCGTTGATCCCCCCACAATGGCAGAATGGGCGTACCAGCACGGCTATTGGTGTTCCGGCAACGGGTCCTATCACTCGCTGATACCGGGGGCTGCGGAGGGCTTTGGGCTTCAATGGGAAAGCATCAGCACCGATGACCCGCAGGCTGTGGTAGACGCTTTGGCGTCCGGGAAATTGATTGTGGCGCTCATGTCAAAAGGCCACTTCACATCCAGCGGCCACTTTATGGTGCTGCGCGGAGTGACCTCTGAAGGAAAAATCCTGGTGGCCGATCCTGCCAGTAAAAAGCGAAGCGAACAGGAATGGGATATATCAATCATTCTGGATGAGGCCAGAAAGGGCGCCGCAGCAGGCGGTCCCTTGTGGGCGATCTACTAAAGGGGTGCGATATGAATAACCGAAACAAACTGATTGAACTGTTTATCTACATCGTGATCGTGGTGGTGGGCATCGTCCTTTTGCTGACCGGCGGGGCGGATGACAAAACCAGTGCTGAAAATATGGGAGGTGAATCCTATGCTGTTGTACTTGACGAGTAACCAGAAAAGTAACCTGATCGACCCCGCCGTGCGGAATATGACTCTGCCCGCCAAGAAACTGGTCGGCCGGTTCAGCCTGAAAAGTTTCGTGACCAAAGATATGCGCAATTATGCCAACGCCAAATTCTTTGTGGTGGATGCGGCGTGTATCGAGGAAAGCGGCAATGATTTCACCCTTGCCCTGCAATCCTTTCAGATGATGTTCTCCGCCCGGATCATCGTCATCCTCTCTGGCTGCGAGGATGTAAATGGCGAGGTACAGCGGCTTTTGTCCATCGGCGTTGTAAATCTGATTACGGGTGAAACGATGGAGGACGCCCTGGACGAGCTGACAGAAGCACTTTCCGAAGATGGGATGCAGCGGTATGTGGTAAAGGCCCCCGTCTATGAACAGCCAGTTTCCCGCCATGAGAAAGCCCCGGAGCCGGACGAGATTATTCCGTACCGCTGGAACGCCCGGAATATCCGTATTGCCGTGGCCGGTTCGCAGCGCAGGAGCGGCGTGACGGTGACGGCCTTTAACCTGGCATCTTGGCTGGCGGCCAGAGGTGCGGAGGTGGCGTATATCGAAGTCAATCAGAACCGCCACCTGCAGCTCCTGCTGAACATCTACGAAGCGGCACCGGATGGGGAGCATTACACCATTGATGGGATCGACTGCTACCTGACCAACGAGCCGGATAAGGCGTATCAGTTTATCATCTATGACTGCGGCGTAATGCAGATGCCTACTTCTATTTTCCGTGACGCGGATCACCGGCTCCTGTGCGGAAGTGTCCTGCCCTATGAGATTCCGGTGTTCCACAAGGCGTTGTCCGAGTGTGGTTCGTTGGAAGTGCGCCCGATAGCGATCTGTGTGCCGCAGGAAATTCAGGAATACTGTATGGAACTTTTTGGGGAAGATGTGCAGATTGCGGCGGCATCCCACGACCTGTTTGCAAAACGGGCCAACGGACAGATTTACCGGCCGCTGGTGGAGAAGTATATTGCAGGAGAAAAACGCCTGTAACAGTAAGACATGATTGGGAGGATTGGAATATGGCAAAGTTTGAGTATATGCAGCGGGCATTTTCTTCTGAACTGAAGCCCAGAGCGCGGCTTGTGCTGCAAGTCCTGGTTCTGCATTGCAACAAAGAGGGCGAGTGCTTCCCCTCTATCAAGACCATAGCCGCCAAGTGCGGCTATGGGGTGTCCACCGTAAAGCGGGCGCTGGATGAATTGGTGAAGGCAGGATATATCGTCAAGCAGGCCCGGTTTGATGAGCGTAAGAACGGCGGCCAGACCAGCAACCTCTATACCTTATGCTCTGACTTGCCCTGCCCTGACGAGCCGGAAAAAGCCCCTGTGCCGGAAGGTGATGCGTCTGATGAATCCCCGGCAGTGCAGCCGGAAAGCGCCCCTGCGGATGCCTGTAACACCCCTGATCCCACACCTGGGGAGCAGTCTGCCGCTTTGCCGACCGCGGATTCCTACTCTTTTGCAGATGGCTTTGAAACAAAAATCGGGCGGCAGAATTGCCGCCCGATTCGTATGTGGACTGGGGGGCAGTCCATTTTTATACCCCCTTGAACCGTACAGGTGAACAGATACTTACGGATGAAGAAAAAAGTAAAAGGCTGGGCTGCTGATAGACACATTTTAATCAAACAGCCAAGTTAAAATACGATTGGATAAGGCTGTTGAGTGGGAATATAGTGCTAACAACGCTTCTCTTAGCAGGAAGAAAGACAACTTTTAAGAGTAATCTTTGAATGTACAGGTGAACTGCGTCCCAGAACTAATGCTTCCAGGACTACTCAGTGTGTTGCCGCTATACCCAATCATGGTCATCTTGCTCAGACCAGAAAGGTTGCCCATGTTCAACCATGTATTGGAACTGTTCAAGGTTGCTTTGCAATTCTTCAAGGTCATTGTCCCGTAGTTTCCCAGAGATGCCAACGAGCCATTAACAGTACATCTCTCAACAACCCACTCAACAGTAGTCCCATCAAATTGCGTGTCCGCATCCAGTTCTACATAACCACTGGCACTTTTCCCTGTGGAGTTATTTGCAATATAATATTCAAACTTATCATTGGCTTTCTGGAAGGCAATGTAAACATGAATATTATCGCCCGCGCTAACTGCCAACGAGTCAATATACTGCATATAAACAGTTTCACCGGTATCACTCAGGTACTCATACCACGCTTTATGTGTGTTAATTCCGCTGGTGCTCGTGCCGGCCTGAACCAGTTTCTGAGAGCCGTTGTAACCACCGAAGCCAATCCAATAAGAATTTAAGGTAACGGCCCCGGATTCAACAGAACTAATGGTCGGCTGTTTGTAGTCCATTTGAGCCTGGGTATAAAACTTGGAGCTGGAGTCACCAAGATCGGAAGCATAACCAGACCAATTATAGAAAGAGATCGAGCCAGCTCTTGTCATAGGAGTATTCGGTTCAGGGTCAACGGGCTGAACAGAAATCGAAATCTCAGGTTCTGGAGTACCAGTATAATTGGACATCAGGGAATACCACTCAGCGTAGTCACTGACCTCGTTAGATAATGTCACTGCTGCTTCTGGACGATCCGGGAAACAGTAACGATCCAGTTCTTCGTCCGTTGCAGTCAGGGGATCAAAATCTTCAGGTGGCACAAGGTAATGGTTCTTGACACCGTCAATGATATAGACATAATCTCTGCCGCCATCATCAAACTCGGTAACATAGTCGTAGGAGATAGAAACGCGGTCTGTTGTTCCGGCATCCGCTGCAAATACAGATGGGACTGAAACGAAAAGCACCGCAATTCCCATCAGTAACGAAAGTAACTTCTTTCCAACTCGCATTTTCAGAAACCTCCTCGTATAGTTTGTACAATAGCCATATCACAAAACTCGGAAGTTTGCAGTTTGTTAACAAGAAATCAGATAGGAAAGTAGGCTAACGAAATTTCCTTCATCAAAGTTGTACCCATAGACAGCAAAGCCGAGATTTTTGTGATTGAACTCAGCGTAGTATCCACTTTGTCCATCATTTTCAAAGCGGAATACATTCACGCTTTCCCCTGAAATCGTAGAAGCCAACGGAGAACTATCGCTGGTTGCCGGGCTAATATCCGACTTTGGGGCCCCACCTTTGAGCATTTCTATGCTTACTTTTTCATTGCCGGTGGGGTTGACCCAGATAAAATTATGCCCCTGCATATCGCTACCATCGCTGTATTTGAAGATGCCGTAAGACTTGGTGTTTTCCTCAATCATGTCGGGGAAAATGCTTGAAATATCAAATTCAATCCCATAATAATCAAACAGTTCTTCCTTTGTGTACTCGTAGTAGTTGTCGGGCCCCAGAGAAAAGAAGCTGCTTCCGGGAATTTCCGAGTCAAGTTCATTTACAATAATTTCTGTATCCCCTGTATTTTTGAGAGGCAAAACGGCACCTTCTCCCGAATTTCCCGAGACTCCGTTTGAAATGGCCTGTCCCCGGCTGCTCAATGCCATCCCAGTCAATACAGCAATTATTAGAACAACCCCAATAGCCATTCTTATCGTCTTGGCCTGCGTTTTCATTTACTACACCCCTTTTTCATCAGAGATACAAGTTCAATTACATCTTACATTATGATAGACGAAAAAGCCGATGCTTTGTTCCTTTACAAATGAGGAATGTGACTCATTGCCTCAAGAGGCCAAATAGAATGGCAAAACAGTTCGGCCACACAGTCAAGTCACTCCAATGGTTTAACAAAATAGCCCTGCGGTCTTTTGTCAAATCAGGCTGGCCTCAACATCTAGCCCATGGGTATCATCTCTTTCTCATAAAAGTCTATAATCCTACTAAGCCTGCTCATTTCATGGATGATTTTCTCAATTTGCTTACATCCCATAAACGAATAACGGAAGCCATTTTGGACAGTTGCCTGAAAATCTTTTGAATTACTTTTTTCGGATGCCTGTAACGCCCTTGATCCCACACCTGGGGCAGTCCATTTTTATACCCCCATGAACCGTACAGGTGAACGGACACTTACGGATGAAGAAAAAAGTAAAGGGCTGTGCTGCTGTAAATACTGCGGTAGTGCCAAAGGAAAAGGATACCTGGTACAGTACCGGGCCCATTCATATCATTGTCACTCTACCTATTGGATGATCTCTCCGCTTGAATCATACTGGACAACATCCAAACAAGTAACACTTATTCCATCCGAAGTATCGTCAATTTTGGGGAAGTATATCCGAAAACTGTTGTGTTCTTGATAGGTTTCCAAAATGCCTGAAACTTCAGTAGAATCCGCAACAACAGAGATAATGTCACCTTGACTGATTTCATCCTTGTAGCCTTCAAGGGCTTCAACCACGAAAAGGTTATCTTCATCTTCCACCATTTCAATTACTTTGACATTGAGGGAAAGCAAGTGCGAACCTTGTTCCTGTTTGCTGGCTTGGTCATTAGAATTACCTGAACATCCAACGGTTACTAAGAACAGTGCTGATAACATCAAGCACAAAAATCCTTTCATCTTTTTTCCTCCTCCACAGGTCAGCCGATAGAAATCGTAGCACCAGCTTTATCTGTAAAGTCGATTGCGGACAGTTCCATATATCTGAAGGAACCCCAGCCATCTGCAACAATTATATACTGATGAACAGTAGAACTGGAATCCCTATCCGAACGGAACCCAACAACAGAAACAGAATGCCCCTGACGTTCGGTGCCATTACCGGCTGTTACCGTAACTCCGAACTCCAAAACACCGCTCTTGCCTGCTTGAACCGCGCTTTTATAGGTTTGGTATGTGGGACTGGAAACAGATGTATAAGAACTATTCGACTTTCCTAACTGCTTTGCAAGTTTTACAATCGCTGGTGCGATTTTTCCAATCGTTGTTGAACCATATACGATGTCACTGCTTGTGTCATTTTTACTGGAAGTAGTTTCTTTTGTTCCTGTTTCATCCCACAACCAGTCATATGTTTTAACCGAATCATTGTTGAGCAGGCAGTTATTTTGATACATGATGTTTAAGGCTGCCACGATTGCACAGGCATAGGAGCCAGTGTTGTTTTCTGCCCAAGATTGAGAAAAAGATTTTGGACTATTCAGTCTTGTGTCTGGATCAACAGCAGTATATCCCGTTGGGATTGACCGGAGCATGACATCTCCACAATGACCATAGGTAGTTTCGTTTTCAGAATTTGGATCGTAGATTGCCGGGGGATTATCAATAGAATTGGCGATTGCGGGCTGGCCGATTTCAGATACACTGATGGACGAACTCAATGACTTGTATTCATCCCGTGATGTAATCTCACCGCCAATTGCATATAGTTCAGTTCCACCGACTTCAACAGAAACAGCAGGAGTAAACGGTAAGCACTTATGGAGCTTAACATTTCGGCTGTTTAGATCGTTGGCCCTGGTATTACTCTGCAACTCAGCAAGCGCAATTTCACAGATATTTACGGCATTTTCTTCAATGACAAATTCAGAAATCATGTTCTCTTGAAAGAAATCAAGGAGAACATAATCTACTTTATTCTCTTATACCCCGTAAACGAATGAAGGAAGTCATTTTGGACAGCTACTTTGAAAATTCTTGAAGTATTTTTAGCCAACTATGACGGTCTTGATTTCATCCCTAATAAATATCCTACTTTTTATGCCAACTGTATATCATTCTGCATCTTAAAAAAACTCTTAATAGTGTCCAAAATCCGAAGTGTAATTCGTTATTAGGTGCAAAGCGCAAGTTTGAGGGATAAATAACTTATCACAGTCAGCGGTGCTGCTGATTAGGCGGAACCGGAACTAACACCACTGCTAAAGTCGTCCCCGCTATTGCTGGAACCAGAACAGACCAAGAGTTTATGGAGCTGGATTTTTAGTGGATAGGGGTAGAAATGATAATGGAGGAGTGATAAAACTACATCAAAACTTAATGCAGGTAAAGATGCTGCACAACTTTTGTACTCTAAGAAAATGAACACCGTTATATTTGAAAGGAGTTAGTTTATGAAAAAATTATTTGCTATTTCACTGGTCGTTGTAGCGTTATTGGCTTTGGTATCGTGTGGCTCAAAAACGACAGCACAAGATGCCATATCAAAGGAATTGGGCCTGGATATTTCTGGTGGTAAAGAGGTATTAAATACAAATACTTATAGTGGTGGTGAGGGGACTTCCTGCATTGCAGTTACCTTTGATGATGATACTGTTTTGGACACAATAAAAAATAGCGCGAATTGGGAAGCATTTCCTCTTGATGAAACCGTACAAACTCTGGTTTATGGAATAGAAAATGGAACCAGTAAGGAAGGCCCGTTTTTAGCTGATGAGAACGGTGATCCCGTGGTGCCAGAAATCCAGAACGGCTATTATCTATTGATTGACCGCCATTCAGACACGAAAAGTAATATTTTAGAGCGTGGTTCGTTTAATTTCACCGTGGGGCTGTATGATACAGACAACAATACACTGTATTGCTGTAAACTTGACACCTAAGTAATTGGCAACGGCCGACCGTATGGTCGGCCGTTGCTGCTATGTTGTGTGGCGTTAGGCTGTAAAGTTGATGTTGATCGTTACTTTGTTCAGCACGCCGGTGTTTTGGCAAAGCCACGCCCAGTTGTTTACCAGGGTAGTGAAAAGGCTGCTGTAATCGTTATCCAGTGCAAAGTCAAAAATATCGTAGACATTGACCTTGTAGCTGGAGCCGGACTTGTTGAGGGTAACGGTTGCGTTATGGAGAGCATAGAACAAATCAGCATTATCTGATTTGGTGAACTCTCTTACCGCTCTGTTATAAGTTTTACCGCTGCTTTTGGTTGCGGAAAGGAAAGACTTGAAAGTAGATGTAGTTTTGATCTTAGCCGCAAAGGAGCCATTGTCTTCTGTGTAATTGATACCCAGAACGGAGTGTTCAACTGCTTTTGCAGCGCAAGGATAACCAGCGAGTTTGGCAACCTGAGCTGCTGCAAGCCATGCAGCTTTCAGCTCAATTGTGATACGTTGCGGGGCGCTTCTGGTTTCAGCAGCGTTGACAGAAGCAGAAATATCACCAATATAAGCGTTCAGCTCGTCGATGGACATTTCCTGGAACTTCTCATATTCAGTAGCCAGATAGTCACTATTGGAACGAACCAGCGGGTCGCTGCTCTTGGACAGGGTAGCTTCGGTGACTTCCAGATCGGGCACATTGGCCCAGGCCGAGAACTGGCTATCAGAAACGGCCGGAGTGGTTTCCGCGGCAAAGGCAGGAATGGAAATGGTACAGACCATTACCAGAGCGAGAGCGAGAGAAATGAATTTTTTCATAGTAACATCTCCTTTATTTGGGGAACGGTTGAGAAAACTTCTGCTCAATTTCCTGTCCCATTGGAATCACCTCTTTCTTAAAATGTAGTTTGGATTCATTCAAATACATTGTCATATCGAAATTATTTGCAAGTCCCTTCCACAGAAAGCCTTGGTTGCGCCTTCCCTGCAAGAGTAACATCAACTGTTAATTGATAGGTTTTGCCTTTGGACACCGTTACTTTTTCACTGAAAGCAAGATCTCCAACAGAAGATTTTTCCCAAGTTTTAATACACCGGCTTCCTTGCCATAGTTTTATTACAGCATCAATGTCATCAGTCGGCCGGTCCGCAGCAATGAATACCGAACAGGAAGCAGTGGTTCCATCAAAAGAGATACGTGGAACAACCGCTGCTGCCCTTGTTGATGCTGCATGGGCAGTGGACGAGAATAGCATAAGGAGGATAAACAAGATGGGTAAAATTCGCTTTTTCAAAGAGATGACCCCCTTCATTCGTTTATATCCCGTAAACGAATGAAGGGGGTCATTTTGGACAGTTGGATTCAATTTCTTTAGAATTATTTTTTTTGGACACCCTCTGCCAATTTTATCATAGTATCTTCAGGAAGGTCTGCCATGATATAAAAAGCAAGGTCATTTTCTTCTGATGACCAAACCAGCATATTGGAGGATGTTTCTCCGTCAGCCTGATAGAAGTCTGCACGAATATTACCGACTTGAGTAGATCGAGCCTCTGTATAGTCGGAAATAACAAACAGGCTTGCAGCATCATCCCCCCGCAAATAGGAAAATATAATACGCTGTCCCGAATCATTGGCATAGGTTAGATACATACCGCCATCAAGATCTTGCTCTTTTTGAAAAGCAAATCCTTCGGGCAACCATGTTAGCTCATACTCGACGATAGTGTTTTCTTGCGGCGCTTCGCCAATAAATCTGTACTCAACAAATGCCTCGTACTGCTCCCTCACCCATGCGAAAAAAGCAGCTCGCGCTTCTGCATCCACTGTCAGCCATGTACCGCTGGCAAGAGCCACCACAAGAACAAAGCAAGCTGCATATTTGGGCAGTTTGTAGATCACAGGATGTTTTGCTTTCCGAAAAGTTCGGCGCATTTTTCTCTGAAACGATGGGGAAAACTCATGTTCACATTCTGCTGGAGTGGGGAGCGAATCCCTGATTACCTGATCCGCTTCAGCCGCCGCTTTTTTCAGCATTTCCTCGCTTATCACAGGATTCCCGCCTCCTCACATAGTTTTTTCAATTTGTTTTTGGCCCGTTGATCCAGTTTAATTGCGGCCGGCAACGACAGTCCCAACATCTTTGCGATTTCTCTGACAGTGTACCCATGATGATAACGCAGCAAAATCATTTCTCGATACCTGGCGGGCAACTTCAAGATACATTTTGTCAAATCGTTGTCCCCTTCATAATGAGCATTTGTGCCTTGAATTTCCTCGATCAGTTCGACAGAAGGGTGTTTTTGTAACCGTCTATACTGATCTATTGCTTGGTGTTCAACTATTGTAACGACATAGCTATGCGTTTTTGGACACACAGGAGCATCAATTTTTTTAATGTTTTCTGCTATTTTTACGAAAGCCTGATGCACAGCATCCTCTGCATCCTGCTCGTTATGTAAAATTTCGTAGGCCACATGGAACATCAGGCCGCGATACTCCAGATAGATCTGTTCAAACAGCGACTTCTCCTCTGGAGTTTCAAGCATCATCATATAAATTAACATAATGCGAACCCCCAGTCATAATCCATTCCATTGTATCATGTAGTCTGACTTCTCAACAAGTAGAAAGATTCAATTTACATAATATTTTGCGTGGATGAGAAAATGGGAGATAATATAGGGAAAGATAAACGGCAGGAGCCATTTGGCGCCTGCCGTTATTTTCCTTGATTCAGCCGTGCGATAAGACCAAGCAATATAATTAAATCATCATCTGATAATGTCCTGATGCCATCCAACGCCTTTCTGACAAGCTGTGGGGTGTTTTCGGTAGCGTCAAAAAATTGTAGGGGCGTTATTTCAAAATATTCGCAGATATTTAAGAATTGCTTCATGGAAGGCAATGCCCGGCCGGAGGAAATAGCCTGGATGTAGCCACGGTTTTGTCCCAGTTCCAAGCTCAACTGGTATTCAGAAATGCCTTTTTTCAACCGCAGCTCCGTGATCCGATTGCGGATAAATTCTTCGTCCATAAGTTCACCTCTCTGATTGTTAGCATATCAGAAAGGTTCCCTGGATATTGAACATTATTTGTGTTATAATTTGGCTGATGATTTCGTTTGCGCCTTATTAAATGAGTTATTTTTGTTTTCTATGTGTTGAACGCTATTAGAACAGGAGGAAACCGCATGAATGAATGCGTTTGTGCTATTACTGGACACCGGCCAAGCCGGTTCAAGTTCAAATACAGTGAAGATTATGCCCTTTGTAAGAAGATCAAAGCCAATATGCTGGAGGTGTTCCGAAAGCTACATGATGAAAAGGAAGTCCGGCGCTTTTATGTTGGCGGCGCCCTGGGTGTTGATATGTGGGCAGCTGAACAAATCCTTCGTCTGAAGGAACAGCCTGGATACGAAGATATTGAATTGGTTGTAGCCCTGCCGTTTGTCGGACATGATGCCAAGTGGGATCAGCGCAGCAAGCGCCGGATGGAGTTTATCCTGCAACATTGCAGCAAAAAAGAGGTCATCGGAAACGAAGATTGCCGTGAGAGCTATATCAAGAGAAATTGCTACATGGTGGATCAGGCCAACTACCTGGTGGCAGTTTATGACGATGTGCGGAATCTGCGATCCGGGACAATGCAGTGTGTCAGATATGCACGAGAGAACGATGTGCCGGTAGTTCTAATTCACCCAGACACAGCCAATATTACCTATCCGATGTAATCCATCAAAAGCGCCGGACGCGGCGGCCTGTTGGCCCTGCGTCCGGCGCTTTCTTATAAATCGTTACATTTTTTGCTTATCTACTATGGGGGAAGATTAAAGCAGCTTCACATCCTTTCGGGGGAACATTAGCAAGTTTGAAACTGCCGTTATGAGCTATGGCGACTTGTTGGACAATCAGCAATCCAAGCCCATGTCTTAAATCGAGCCGTTCATCTGTGCTTTCCATATAATGCGGCTTTTCTTCCAGCTCTTGCAGCTTTTCAGCAGACAGACCCGTTCCGTTATC